>Ga0123354_10000411_pt1 | contig 41679 bp, 35 predicted proteins | sample TergutLab28metaG_2_FD_97872 | JGI IMG/M metagenome (GOLD analysis project Ga0123354, IMG submission 97872) | Labiotermes labralis P4 segment gut microbial communities from Petit-Saut dam, French Guiana - Lab288 P4 | ecosystem: Host-associated > Arthropoda: Insects > Digestive system > Gut ... | reverse complement strand
GGCGTTGCTGCCGATCTCGATGGGGCCGGTCTGGTTGCGGGTACTCGCCCACGTCAACCCGCTCTATTACGCCGTCGAGGCCGCCCGCGACCTCGCCTCCGGCCAGATTCTGACCGGCGCGGCCGGCCTGGGCTATCTGGTCATGGTCGTCGTTTTCGGAGTCACGCTGGCCTGGTCCGCCCGGGTCTTTCGCCGCGCCGCCGCCTGAGAGGGGCTGCGGTGGGGCAGAATGGAAGCCGTGTGGGTTCTGTTCGCCTTCGGATCGGCCGGGTTCGCCGGCATCACCGCCATTCTGGCCAAGATCGGGGTCCGGAACACCAACTCCAATCTCGCCACGGCCGTCCGGACCATCATCGTGCTGCTGGCCGCCTGGGGAATGGCCTTCCTGGTCGGTTCGCAGAACCAGATCGGGACGATCTCCGCGCGTACGTGGGTCTTCCTGATCCTGTCCGGGCTGGCGACCGGCGCGTCCTGGCTGTGCTACTACCGGGCGCTGCAGGTGGGCGATGTCAATCGCGTCGCGCCGGTCGACCGCTCCAGCCTCGTGCTGACTGTCTTGTTCGCGATCATCTTCCTGGGCGAGACCGACAACCTGGTTTTCACGCTCATCGGCGTGGTGGTCATCGCGGCCGGTACCGCGCTCATGATCGGCAAGCTGCCGCCCGCCGGTCCGGCCAAGTCGCGGGCCTGGCTGTTGTACGCCAGTGGGTCGGCCATCTTCGCGGCGCTGACCTCGATTCTGGGCAAGGTCGGGATCGTGGGCGTCGAGTCCAATCTGGGTACGGCCATCCGTACCAGCGTCGTCTTGGTGATGGCCTGGCTGGTCGTGGGCGTGACGAAAACGGCCTCCGGCCTGAAGACCATGCACAAGCGCGATCTGCTTTTCCTGGTGCTGTCCGGCCTGGCCACGGCCGGATCGTGGCTGTGCTATTACCGGGCGCTGCAGACCGGCCCGGTGTCGGTGGTCGCACCGATCGACAAGCTGTCGATCCTGGTCACGGTCGGATTCTCGTGGTGGGTTCTCAAGGAGAAGCTCACCCGCTTGAGCCTGATCGGGCTGGCGCTGATCACGGCCGGTACCCTGTTCATGCTTCTGTGAAAGACGCCTGGTCGCCGCCATCGCCCGCCTGAGGGGTTATGGTGGTAGATGTGATTCACCATAGACCGAGCGCCATCCTGTCCCACGTCGGCCGCGTGGCCGACCGCAACGACCGGGGGATGGCAGGATCGCGGTTGGTCGGGCAGGCACTCGCTGATCGGCTGGAGGTACCGCTGAAAGTCGTCGGGTGTGCCGAACCGGCGACCAGCCAAGGCTGGCGGGCCGATCTCGCGGCGGCGATGCCCGGTCTGATGCAGTTGCAGGCGGCCCATCTCGAAGCGCTGGCCGATCCGTACCCGGCCATCGTCACGTTGCCGCGGTGCGCCTCCGCCCTGGCCACCCTGCCGAACGTTCCGCGTTTGCGCCCGGATGCCCTGGTCGTGTGGTTCGACGCGCACCCGGACCTGAACACGCCCGCCAGCACGTCGACCGGCTACCTCGGCGGCATGGTCTTGAGTGCGGCGGTCGGCTGGTGGGAGTCGGGTCTGGGCGGCGAATTGGATTCCGACAACATCGTCCTGGGCGGTACGCGAGACTTCGATCCCTTCGAGCGCAATCTGGTCGACGACGGCGTGATCAAACTCGCCGCCGGACCGGCCATGCTGGATGACCTGGACTCGTACGTCGGCGACACCCCGCTGTACTTCCACCTCGACTGCGACGTGTTGGAACCGGGGATCGTCCCGACCGAGTACGAGGCGACCGACGGGCTCAGCCTGGAGGATCTGAACCAGGTCGCGCTCCGCTTGGCGGATAACGAGGTCATCGGACTGGAAATCGCCGAGATGGAGGCGCCGGACGACGGCGACAGCCAGCCCGTGGCGCAGTTGCTCGACGCGCTGGCGCCACTTTTGCCCGGATAGGCCGCACGCCTCCCGGCGCGGGCCCTTGTCATCCCGTACGATGTAGGCAACATCGGCGAGCGAAAGGTCCGGGCCGTGAAGAAACTACTCGTTGCCATCGTCTCTGTGGCAGTCCTGGTTGGCGTGGCCGCCTGCTCGGGGCCTGGGTCGAAGACCTACACGGATCCCAGCGGCTTCTCGATCACCATGCCCAGCGGCTTCACCGAACAGGATCAGGCGAACTACACCGCGTACTACGAAACCACAGCCACGGCCTTCTTCGCTCTGAAAGCGTCGTTCGCCGATCTGGCGTCCGCCGGCCTCACCGCCAAGTCGACGACCGGTGACTACCTGAACGCGGTGATGGCGGCCAACTCACCGACCACCACCCTTCAGCCCAGCGGGGACCTGAAGTACTTCACCTACCAGCGGACGGTCGCCGGCAAGGATTACTTCTACCTGGCGACGGCCTACAAGACCGCCAACGCGTTCTGGCTGTTCCAGTTCGCGTCCGAGCAGAAGAACGCCGCCACGTACCAGGCCAGCTTCCTGCAGTGGGCGGGCAGCATCACCTTCTCGTGATCGGCGGCCGCTCACCCGGCGGCTCCGGGGGCATAGGATGGGTACGGTCAACACCGCCGAAGGAGTACTCATGCCCACCCTGCCCGCCACCGCCATTGCCCGCTCTCTCGTCGAGCGTGCCGGAATCTCGTACTGGATGGACCGGCAGGGTACCGACAAGCGGCTTGTCATATCGTCCACCGATCCGGCGGTGACCGGCGCTTTCGCCGGCGAGGTACAAGGCGAGACCTTCCGGGCCCCGCTGACACCCGCCAACGCCCTCGCCCTGCGGTCCGCCCTGCCGAATCTCACCCCGGCCAAGTTCGGCCTGGCGATGTCGGTGGGTTTCGGCGACCGCCTGGGGTTGTGCACGCCGGGCCACGTGGCGGCGCTGGAGGCGGTCGGCGGCACAATCAAGCCGGTTTTCGCCCAGCAGTCCATCCGCGAGATGGGGCGGACCAACCGTACGCCGCGTAATGTCCTAGACGACGCGACCTGGGGCGCCTTCCAGGGCGGCTGGTCCGGACCGGTCGGCGCCGACGCCGATCATCTGCACACGACCGAGGATATCGACCGCTGTATCGCGGCGGGGTACATCTTCTTCACCATCGACCCCAACGACCACGTGAACCCCGAGGCCGAGAACGCCACCCCGGCGCGCTGCGAGGAGATGGCGCGCGCACTGGATTGGACGGCGCTCGACTCCAATTTCGCGGACTTCCTCGCCCGGTACTCCGGGCATGCCATCGACCTGGAGGACGAGACCATCACCCTGGACGACGCTTCGCTGATCCGGGCCATGGCCAAGTACGGCGACGCCCTGGTCCAGACCATGACGATGTACCGCCACCTGGCCGTCAGCGGCATCGACTTCGAGTTCGAGATGGCCGTCGACGAGACCGATTACCCGACCAAGCCGGCCGAGCACGTGGTCATCATGAGCGAGTTGGCCCGGCTGGGGGCCCATCCGGTGTCCTTCGCTCCGCGTTTCGTGGGGGGTTTCGAGAAGGGCGTGGAGTACATCGGCAACCTGGTCGAACTGAAGCGCGACTTCGAAATTCACGCCGAGATCGCACGGGTGCTCGGGCCGTACAAGCTCTCGCTCCACTCCGGGTCCGACAAGTTCTCAACCTACCCCCTGATCGCCGCGGCGACCCGCGGCATGGTCCATCTGAAGACCGCCGGTACGAGTTGGGCCGAGGCGCTGCGGGTGATCGCCCGCCACGACCACGCGCTGTTCCGCGATGTGCTGGACCTGTCGATCCGCGAGTTCGAAACCAACCGGCAAAGCTATCACTTGAGTTGCGATCTGGCGAAAATCCCCGCCAACCCGGCCGATGACGAGCTCGACGATCTGCTGACCCGGACCGACTCCCGCCAGGTCCTCCACGTCGGGTACGGCGTGGCGCTGACGACGTACCACGACCGGCTGTACGCCTGCTGGGCGGCCAACGAGGACGAACTGAACGAGATCATCTGCCAGCATTTCGTCAAACACCTGGCGCCCTTCGCCCAGTGGGCCTGAGCCGCTCAGGCGGCTTCATTTGGGAAAGCACGGTCGGTAGCGTACAATTTACGTTCGGTTGTCTGTGCTCTTCGGGGCCAGTAACCGTGACCGACGACGAAAGAGTGTATGGCGAAGAAAGAGGGAGCCCTCGAGCTCGAGGGGACGGTGGTGGAAGCACTGCCCAACGCGATGTTTCGGGTTGAGTTGAGCAACGGCCACAAGGTCCTCGCGACGATCTCCGGGAAGATGAGGCAGCATTACATCAGGATTCTGCCCTCCGACCGAGTCGTCGTGGAACTCTCGCCCTATGATCTGACTCGGGGTCGGATCGTCTACCGGCATAAGTAGGGTTCTCCGCAAGGAGGGTCCGCTTGTTCCGCCCGATAGGCAGCCATGCACACATCTGTGAGGCCTTGGCCTCACCTGACCTGAGAGAAAGGCGCTGGAATGAAGGTTCAGCCAAGCGTCAAGAGGATCTGTGACAAGTGCAAGGTGATCCGCCGCCACGGCCGCGTTATGGTGATCTGCGAGAACCCTCGCCACAAGCAACGTCAGGGCTGAGCAGGTCCCGTAAGAAGGTCTGCGGCAGATTGCCTTCACAACTGAATAGGTTCCTGGATCTGATCCAGGACAACGCAATAGCGTGAACGCACCCTGGGCGTCCGACCGGACGGCTCAGGTCACCCCCGGACGAAGGCCGGGGCCTCTGAAATGGGGAACGCGTCACGTCCACACCTTCGTCACTGGGTGACCAGGAAGACCGAGAGAGGCCACATGGCACGACTTATCGGTGTCGATCTCCCGCGCGACAAGCGCTTGGAGATCGCACTTACCTCCATCTTCGGCATCGGGCGTACCCGCGCCGTCGAGATCCTGAAGGCCACTGGCATCAGTGGCGATCTGAGAGTCCACCAAGTCACCGACGAGCAACTCGTCGTCTTGCGTGATTTCATCGAAGCCAATTACGAGACCGAGGGCGACTTGCGCCGTACGATCGCGGCCGATATCCGCCGCAAGATCGAAATCGGCAACTACCAAGGCCGTCGGCACCGCGCCGGGTTGCCGGTCCGCGGTCAGCGTACGCGGACGAACGCCCGGACCCGCAAGGGTAAGAAGAAGGCTGTCGCAGGAAAGAAGAAGGCTCGCTGATCGTCTGGTCAGGGCAAGAAAGAAGGATTGAATGGCTACAGCAGGCCGCAAGCAGGCAGCCGCCAAGACCAAGGTGCGCCGCAAGGAGAAGAAGAACGTACTGGTGGGCCAGGCCCACATCAAGTCGACGTTCAACAATACGATCATTTCGATCACCGACCCGACCGGCGCGGTGATCTCATGGGCTTCGGCCGGTACGGTCGGCTTCAAGGGGTCGCGCAAGTCGACGCCGTACGCCGCGCAAATGGCCGCCGAAGCGGCCGGCCGCCGGGCGATGGACCACGGCATGAAGCGCGTGGATGTCTTCGTCAAAGGCCCAGGCTCGGGTCGCGAGACCGCGATTCGGTCGCTGGGCGCCGTCGGCCTGGAGGTCGGAGCCATTTCCGACGTCACGCCGATGCCGCACAATGGCTGTCGTCCGCCGAAGCGCCGTCGCGTTTAGGTGTAGGAAGAAAGGACATCACACATGGCCCGCTATACCGGCCCAATGACCCGGAAGTCCCGCCGTCTCGGGACCGATCTCGTCGGTAACGACAAGTCGTACGAGCGCCGTCCCTTCCCGCCCGGCATGCACGGGCGCGGGCGGACGAAGGACTCGGAGTACTCGCAGCAGTTGAAAGAGAAGCAGAAGGCCCGCTTCGCGTACGGCGTGATGGAAAAGCAGTTCCACCACTACTACGTCGAGGCCACCAAGAGTTCCCAGAAGACTGGTGACATCTTGCTGCAGATCCTCGAATCGCGTCTCGACAACGTGGTGTACCGCGCCGGCTTCGCCGCGACCCGCCGCCAGGCCCGCCAGTTGGTGTCCCACGGGCACTTCCAGGTGAACGGTACCAGAGTGAACATCCCCTCGTACCGCGTGCGCGCCCAGGACATCGTCGACGTCGCGCCGAAGTCCGCCAACATCTACCCGTTGGTGGTGGCGCGCGAGGCCTTCAACACCCGCACGGTACCGGCCTGGATGAACTCCCGCCCGGAACAGGGACGGATCATCATCCACTCGCTGCCGACCCGCGACCAGATCGTCATCGATCTGCAAGAGCAACTGATCGTCGAACTCTATTCACGGTGACCATTCGGTTCCCCGGCCGCCAGCCTGGGAACCGGTGGGAGCCACCACACCATCGATTCGCCGTCATATAGCGGGCGGCGGAAAGGAAAACAATGCTCATCGCACAACGTCCTGTCCTGACAGAAGAGGTGCTGGGGCCGTACCGCTCCCAGTTCGTCATCGAGCCGCTGGAACCCGGGTTCGGGTACACGCTCGGTAATTCCCTGCGCCGTACCTTGCTCAGTTCGATCCCCGGCGCGGCCGTGACCAGCGTGAGGATTCAGGGGGTTTCCCATGAGTTCTCCACGGTCCCCGGAGTCGTCGAGGATGTCATCGAGATCATCCTCAACATCAAGAACCTGGTTCTCAGTTCCGATGAGGACGAGCCGGTCGAGATTCACGTACGCAAGAAGGGCGCCGGTGAGATCACCGCTGCCGACATCGAGACCTCCAGCACGGTCGCGGTGTACAACCCCGAGTTGCATATCGCCACGCTGGGCGACAAGGCCGTCTTCGAGATGGACCTGATCGTCGAACGCGGCCGTGGGTACGTGTCGGCGACCCAGAACAACAACCCGGACGCCGAAATCGGGAGGATTCCGGTCGATTCGATCTACTCGCCGGTCCTGAAGGTGACCTACCGGGTGGAAGCCACCCGCGTCGAGCAGCGTACCGACTTCGACCGTCTCATTCTGGACGTCGAGACCAAACCGGCCATCCTGCCACGTGACGCCGTCGCGTCGGCCGGCCGTACTCTGGTCGAGCTGTTCTCGCTGGCCCGCGAACTCAACACCGAGGCCGAGGGCATCGAGCTGGGCTCCGGCCCGGTCGACGACCAGTTGGTGGCCGACCTGGCGCTGCCGATCGAGGATCTCTCACTGACCGTGCGGTCGTACAACTGCCTGAAGCGCGAAGGCATCCACACCGTTTCCGAACTGGTCAGCCGGTCGGAGCAGGACCTGATGGACATCCGCAACTTCGGCCAGAAGTCCATCGATGAGGTGAAGCTGAAGCTCGCCGAGTTGGGGCTGACCCTGAAGGACTCGGTCCTGGGTGTCGAGCCCTATCCCTTTAGCCGCTATAACACCGACGATTTCGCCGCCTAGCCGCAACCACCTACTGGAGACAAGAAGATGCCAAAACCAACGAAGGGCCCCCGTTTGGGGGGTACGCCCGCCCATCAGCGGATCATGCTCGCCAACCTGGCCACGCAGTTGTTCGAGCACGGCCGTATCACGACGACCGAGACCCGGGCCAGAAGGGTGCAACCCTTGGCGGAGAAGCTGATCACGAAGGCGAAGCGGGGCGATCTGCACTCCCGCCGGCTCGTGATGGCCACCGTCACCGACCCGACCGTGGTCCACGTGCTGTTCACCGACATCGCGCCGGCCGTGGCCAACCGCGCTGGCGGCTACACCCGCATCACCAAGGTCGGCAACCGGAAGGGCGACAATGCCCCCATGGCGCTCCTGGAGATCGTGACCGAAGAGGTGGCGTCGAAGGAGAAGACCAAGAAGGCCGAGTCTTCCAAGCGTCCGGTGAAGGCCGCTGCGGCCGCCGCCGTACCGGAACCGGTCGTTGAGGCGGTCGAGGATACGGACGCCGAGCAGGCCGAAGACGCGGCGGGCGAAGCCACCGCGGAATTGGCCGACGAGGCCGAGCAGGCAAGTGCCGAGGCTGAGGCTGAGACCGACGCGGATGCCGAAGAGGCCGCCAAAGAGGCCATGGAAGAAGAGTCCATCATCGAGGAAACCGAAGAGAAGTAACCGGCTAACCGGCGAGGTGTGAGCCTCGCCGGTGGCTGTGGTACCTGCCGGTTTGCCGGATCACAGGTCGTAGTACTTGGCGAACTCGGCCGGGTGCGGGATAACCGAAATCTCGGCGGCGTCGGCGCGGATCTTGGCCAGGTGGTTGGCGATCAGTTCGGCGCTGAAGACATCCCCGTTGAGCAGGAAGTCGTGATCGGCTTCCAGCGCGTCGGCCGCCGCTTCGAGCGAGGTGGGAAGCTGCTTGATGGTCTGCTTCTCTTCGTCGGTCAGGTAGTACATGTTCTTGTCGTACGGCCCGAGGTGGAGGCTGACCGGGTCGAGACCCCGCTGGATGCCGTCGATCATCGCCATGGTCAGGGCCGAGTAGCACAGGTACGGGTTGGTGGTGGCGTCCGATGGGCGGAACTCGAAGCGCTTGGTGTCCGGTGTTTTAGCGTAACCGGGGATGCGGATGACGGAACTGCGGTTGGCGGTGGCGTAGCAGATGGTGACCGGCGCCTCGTACCCCGGGATCAGCCGCTTGTACGAGTTCGTCGACGGGCAGGTGATCGCCGTCAGCGCGGGCGCGTGTGTGAGGATGCCCGCGATGGCGCTCAGCGCGGTGTCGCTCAGGTTGGAGTAGCCGGCCTCGTCGTAGAAGATCGGCTGGCCCTGCTTGAACATGTGCATGTGGACGTGCATGCCGTTGCCGGCTTCCTTGTAGAAGGGTTTCGGCATGAAGGTGACGGTCTTGCCGTGCTGCAGGGCGATGTTTTTGACCAGGTACTTCAGTTTCTGAGTCCGGTCGGCCACCTCTTTCAGCGTGGCGAACTGGATCTCGATCTCGACCTGGCCAGGGCCGCCGTTTTCGGAGTGGTGGTACTTCACCGGGATGCCATGGTCTTCCAGCGTCCGGACCATGTCGCAGCGCAGCGCGTAGCTGGAGTCGTAGGGAAGATCGACGTGGTACCCGCCGTGGGGGCCCACCTTGTACCCGGGGTTGTGGTCCAGCGGGTCGTACGGGCTGTCGATGGTGTTCCAGACCGCCTGGGCCGAGTCGAGGTGAACCTCGATGTCGGCGACCTCGGTGCGGAACTCCACGTTGTCCAGGACGTAGAACTCGAACTCCGGCCCGAACCGGCACTCGTCGGCGATCCCCGACGAGGCCAGGAACTGCTCGGCTTTCTCGGCGATGTACCGGGGGTCTGACTCGAAACGCGCCAGGCCGTCGACGATGCGGTAGATGTCGCCGATCATCGAGATGGCCGGCACCGGGCTGACCGGATCGACGAAGGCCGAACTGAGGTCCGGGATGAAGACCATATCCGACTTCTCGACGGTCAGGAATCCGTAGCTGGAGCCATCGAAACCGATGCCCTGCGCCAGCATGTCTTTGGTGAAGCGCTCGACGGGGATGGACAGGTGGTGCCAACGCCCGTCCAGGTCGATTTCCTTGAAGTCGATCATCTGAATACCGTTGGCCTCGATCATGGCCTGGATGTCTTCGAAAGTCTTGGGCATGCCTCTTCCTTACCGCTGGTTGTGCTAGTGCGGGCATCCACCGATGGATGCTCCGGGGACCAGCTTACGGCATCTGGTTAGGGTGAGGATTCCGGCCGGATCGTGAACGCGGCGGGTGCCGTGCCAGGCGTACTAGACTTGCGCGCATGATCGATCCGAAACTGTTGCGCACCGACCCCGACCGGCTCCGGCGAGCCCAGACGGCCAGGGGCGAGTCGCCGGAGTTGATCGACCAGTTGCTCGAAGCCGACGAGGACCGGCGGGCCGCCATCGCGGCGTCGGAGACGTTGCGGGCCCGGCAGAAGGAACTTGGCCGGGCGGTGGCCGGCGCGACCGTTGAGACGCGGCCCGGCCTGCTGGCCGAGGCGAAGTCGCTGGCCGACCAGGTCAAAGAGGCGGAGGCCGGTACGGGAGTGGCCGAGGCGCGCTTCGCCGAGTTGATGGCGTTGTTGCCCAACCCGCCGTACGAGGATGTCCCCCGCGGTGGCGAGGATGATTTTACAATCCTCGAAACCCAGGGTACCCCCCGCGATTTCGCGGCCGAAGGTTTCACGCCCCGCGACCACCTGGAGCTTGGCGAACTGCTCGGGGCGATCGACGTCGAGCGCGGGGCGAAGGTCGCCGGGTCGCGCTTCTATTACCTCACCGGGGTGGGCGCCCTGCTGGAGATGGCGCTGACCCAGTACGCCGTGTCGCAGGCGGTGGCGTGGGGGTTCACGCCCATGATCGTGCCGTCGCTGGTCAAGCCGTCGGCCATGGAGGGTACGGGGTTCCTCGGCCAGGCGGCCCAGGATGTCTACTACCTGCCGGCCGACGACCTCTACCTGGTGGGTACCTCCGAGGTCGCCCTGGCCGCGTACCACTCCGGCGAGATCCTCGACGGCGACGCCCTGCCGCTGCGCTACATGGGGTACAGCCCGTGCTTCAGGCGCGAAGCCGGGTCGTACGGCAAGGACACGCGCGGCATCTTCCGGGTCCATTGGTTCGACAAGGTCGAGATGTTCGTCTATTGCCGGCCGGAGGATTCACCGGCCGAACACCGCAAGATCTTGGGCTATGAGAAGCAGTTCATTACCGCGCTCGGCATCCCCTTCCAGGTGCTCGACGTCGCCGCCGGCGATCTCGGCATGTCGGCCGCCCGGAAGTTCGACTGCTATGGCTGGGTACCGAGCCAGGGCAAGTACCGCGAAATCACGTCGACGTCGGACTGCACCCAGTTCCAGGCCCGCCGGCTGAACATTCGCGCGCGGTACGCCGACGGGGTCGGCCCGGTGGCGACCCTCAACGGCACCCTGTGCGCCATGACGCGTATTATCATCATGATCCTGGAGAATAACCAGATGGCCGACGGGTCGGTGGTGGTACCCGAGGTCCTGCGGCCGTACCTCGGCGGGCGCGAGACGTTGGTGCCAGCCGGGCAGTGAGAGGAGTACACCATGGCCTATCGAGTGGTACGCGTCCCGACCGTGGCAGGCGGGGGTTTCGTCTCGCGCTTCAAACCCGTCGAGAACGATGACACCGATTTCCCGATGGCCGCCTACCCGGAGCTGGACGACTACCTGAGCGAGCTGGAGCAGCGGGGATGGAGCGTGGTCAGTACGACCGGGGCCGTCGGGACCCAGGGGACCTATCTGTACGTCACGTTGCATCAGCCCGACGCCGTCGGTGGGCAGCCCGAGTAAAACTCGGACTGCTCTCGGCCCGCGTTGTTGAGTTCGAGCGCTGACGCGCCCTCAACAGGATGTAACATAATAAGCAGCCCTTGAGAGGTGGTGGCCGTGATAGACGCGACGGAACTGACGAAAAAGTTCGGTGACAAGGTAGCGGTCGACCATTTGAGCTTTTCCGTACGTCCGGGAATGGTCACCGGGTTCCTGGGGCCGAACGGGGCCGGGAAGTCCACGACCATGCGGCTGATTCTCGGGCTCGACCATGCGACCAGCGGACGCAGCCGGGTCAACGGGCGTAGCTATGTGTCGGCCAAGGCCCCCATGACCGAAGTCGGCGCGCTGTTGGAGGCCAAGTCCGTGCATCCGGGGCGTACGGCCCGTAACCATTTACGCGCCCTGGCCGCCACACACGGCATCTCCACCAAGCGGGTGGACGAGATGATCGAGTTGGTCGGTCTTACCGCAGTCGCCCGCCAGCGCGCCGGCGGTTACTCGCTGGGGATGAGCCAGCGGTTGGGGTTGGCGGCGGCGTTACTGGGCGATCCGGAGACCCTGATCCTGGATGAACCGATCAATGGACTCGATCCCGAAGGGGTGGCCTGGGTCCGCAATCTTGTCAAACATCTGGCCAGCCAGGGGCGCACGGTCTTTATTTCGAGCCACCTGATGAGTGAGATGGCGTTGACGGCCGACCACGTCATCATCATCGGCCGCGGACGCCTGATCGCGGATTCGCCGATGGGCGACTTGATCGCCAAGGCGTCCGGCGTGGTCACCAAAGTCCGGTCCCCGAACGCTTCCGAGATCGCCGACGCCGCCACCAGCGCCGGCTGGTCGGCCAAGCTGGGCGACGACGGATCCCTGACCATCACCGGACTGTCCTGCCAGGTGGTCGGCGACGAAGCGGCCCGCCGGGGCTGGGTGCTCCATGAGTTGACGCCGTTGCAGCGGTCTTTGGAGGACGTCTACATGGAACTGACGGATTCCGCCCAGGAGTTCCACGCCGGGACCGCGCCAGACCTGTTGCCAGCCGGGCGGCCAGTGGCCGAGGTTCCGGCCAGTCTTCCGCCAGTTGCTGAGCCGGAGCCGGTACGCCCGGCCGTACCGGTGCCGGTGGCCCCGGCAGCCCCGGCCGCTCCGGTTTCTGCCCTGCCGGCGACCGCCGATCCTCCGGTCCCCCCAGAGCCGGCGCCGGTTCAACCGGACCCACGCCCGGCGGATCGCCCGCCGTTGGGCGACTGGTCGGCGACCGCGCCGTCGTCAGTGCTCGCCGATCGGATAGGCCCGCTGGAGGAACCGGACTGGACGCCGCCTCCGCTGCCAGCCAGGACGGACACGCCTTTGCTCGATTCGCTGATCGCTCCGCTGTCGTCGTTCGCGGTACCGTCGGAGGCGCCATCGCCGGTTACGCCGCCCGTACCGCCGGCCACGCCGACGGTGCCACCGACCGCGCCGGTGACGCCGGGTGTGTCGTCGGTTGTACCGGCTGTACCACTGCCCGCGCCACCATCTGCGCCGGTTGCGCCTCTGCCACCGGCTGCGCCGCCGGTTTGGATCGTACCGGAGGTACCCGTCACGGAGCCCGCGGTCGTGGTACCGCCGGCGACCAAACCACGACCGCCTTGGCCGGTCACAGGACCCGTTTACCCGCCGCCGGTGGCTCAACCGGACCCGGTGGCTCCGGTTGAGGCGCCCGTCAGCGAATTACCGGATGAGACCGACCGACCGCGCCGAGCCTGGGTGGAGGGATGATGACAACGACAGCGAATGATTCTGGCCCGCGCGTCAAGCCTCTCTCGTTCATCCGGATCCTACGATCCGAGTGGATCAAGCTCTTCACTTTGCGGTCGACCTGGTGGCTGCTGGCCGTCACCGTGGCGGTCAACATTGGCTTCGCCGTCTTCGTCAGCCTGATCCTGCGATGGTCGTTAAGCAGTACCGATGGCTCCGGTCCGTCCGTACCATCAGGCTCCCTGGGCTCGTTGTCGGGGATCATCACCAACATTTGCGGTTCGATGGGCATCCTGGTCTTCGTCATTTTGTCCATCCTCATTATCACGAACGAGTACTCCTCGGGCATGATCCGGTCGACCTTCACGGCGGGTCCCCGCCGCAGCGTCGTACTGCTGGCGAAGGTTGTGGTCATTACGATCGTGACGATCGTCGTTTTCGGATTGTCGGTGGCCGGTGGGTGGCTGGCCGGGTACGGAATCCTGCATGGGTCGACTGGGGTGGACCTGACCCTGACCTCGGGGAGCAGCCCGCGGGTGCTCGGCGGATTCATCATCGAGATGATCCTCATCTCGCTGTTCTGCTTCGGGCTGGGGGCCTGGATCAAGTCATCGGCCGGCAGCATCGGTGCCGCCATCGGCGCCATCCTGATCCTGCCGATGCTTTTCAACATCCTCACCATGATTTTGATGGTGTCGGGCCAGGACCCGACCGGTTGGCGCAAGTGGTTGATCGACGCCGGGAACTTCCTGCCAAAAAGCGCCGGCGATCTCATCACCCAGGCCACTCCTTCGGACACGGCGATTCTGGGACCCTGGCAGGGTCTGGGGGTTCTGGGAATCTGGGCACTAGCAGCGCTGGTGATCGCGTTCATCGCCACTGCTCGCCGTGATATTTAGCAAGTCCCGGACGCCGGTGCGGGCGGGCTGAGGGGGTACGAGTGGCTGAAGCCAGGGCAAACCTGACCAAGTACGCATGGCTGTCGATCGCCGCCGCTGTCGTGACGATTTCCATGAAGACCGTCGCGTGGCGGATCACGGGATCGGTGGGTTTGCTGTCGGATGCCGCAGAGTCGGTGGTCAACCTGGTGGCGGCGTTTCTGGCCTTGGGCATGCTGTCGGTGGCCGCGCGGCCGCCCGACGACAATCACCACTTCGGGCACAACAAGGCGGAGTACTTCTCGGCGGCGGTCGAAGGCGTGCTGATCTTCGTGGCGGCGGTGATCATCGTCGTCTCCGCCATTGAACGTCTGCTCAACCCTCGGGAATTGGAGAGCGTCTCCATCGGGGTGGTGATATCCACGCTGGCCGCGTGTGTCAACGGGGTCGTGGGGATGATCCTGATCCGTGCCGGACGGACTTATCGCTCGCCGACGTTGACAGCCGATGGCAAGCATCTGATGACCGACGTGGTCACCAGCGTCGGGGTGGTCGTGGCAATTGTGCTGGTGGCTCTCACCGGCTGGGAGTTGCTGGATCCCATCATCGCGCTCGTCGTGGGTGCGAACATCATTTTCACCGGTGTCAGACTGGTACGCGATTCCACCCGGGGACTGATGGACGTGACCCTGCCGGAGGCGGAGAACCAGACCATCGCGGAAATCCTGTCCCAGTTCTCGGACGACGCGGTCATGTTCCATGGTCTGCGTACGCGGCAGGCCGCCAGCCAGCGGTTCGCGACGGTTGACATGTTGGTACCCGGCCAGTGGACGGTCAGGCGCAGCCACGATCTGATCGAGGAAGTCCAGGCCAAAATCGACGCGGCGTACCCGGGTATCCAGATGCAGGTTCACCTCGAACCGCGGGAGGATCCCCGGGCCTACGGGGATTTCGACGTTGAGATACCGATCCCCCCGCACTCCGGGACTGCACCGGAGTAAGGCGCCCACGTACGTCGGCCGAGTATCGGATTCGCGACCCGTGGCGTTGCGAGTTGCGCCGAATCTGAATCGCCATGGAAGAATGGAGCGCGTGAGTGAGCAATCCCAGCGTTTTCCTTCAGCCCGCAGCGGCGGAACCAGCGGCGACCCGGCGGGGTCCACACCCCGGGTGAGACGCCCGGCCCAGGGTTCGTCCGCCGGTACCGAATCAGACATGGCGGCAATCTTCGGCGAAGACGAACTATTGCGGCATCCGCCGGACCCCTTCGAGGAGAAGATTCTGACCGGCCGGAACAGTTTCGATGATCTGAGGGCCCAGTTGGCCCAGGAATCCGACGAGTCCGCCGGGCCCTCGTCGACGCCGCGTCGCCCCAGCGGGCTCGGGAGCGCTACCGGGACCACCCGGCCGCGTCCGGTCCGTGACGCCGTACCGCGCGATGACAGTCCAGCCGCCCCAACCCTGCCGATGGGTTCGACCGGTGCGAGCAGCGAAGCCCAGGGCAGAATCGCCGAACTGCGGCGTGATCTGGCCGCCCGGACCGCCGCCCGTACAGCGGGGGCCGATGCCGCGTCAGCGGCGCCGACCACTCCCTCGCGGTTCTTCCACGGCGATCCGGCGAGCGGGACCGGTGCGAGCCGGCCAACCGGGGTTGGGTCACGCCGGCCGACGGGTCTGTCCGATGCGGCACCGGCGACGAATCCTAGTAGTTCGGATGAACGAATTGCGGCGTTGCGCCGGGACCTGTCCACGCGGCAGCCGGCCGCTGCGCCGGCACCCGCCCCGGAACCGCTGGTGGAGGAACCACCAGCCCGCGTGAGGCCTGCCGTCTCCCGTCCCACGCCGAGCGGCGTCAGCCGGCCACAGCCGCGCCCGCGTCCGGCTGGTACGCCGACCGGTGCTGAGCCGGTACGTACCCGGCCCCGGCCCCAGCCGCCAGTGGTCGACGAGGATATCTTCGAGCCGCTGACGGCGGCCCGGCCCGCTCCCGCCGTCAAGCCCTACGTCGAGGAACCGCCTATCCCGGCGGCCGAAACCGAGGTTAGGGTTCCCCAGCGCCGGCCCCGGCCGACGCGCCCCGCGCCGCCCGTTGTCGAAGACGAGGTGGTGGCCGTTGACGAGGAACCGGTGGACCTCGCGCCCGAACCCGAGGTTGTCGAACCGGCGGTCGCCGAACCGGTCGCTCCCGAACCAGAGGTGGACTTCGTACCGGCGCCGACGACACGCCGCCCGGCTGCCAAGCCAGCGGCGCCGGCCCCGAAACCGGTACCTCAAGCCACCCGGGTTCCCGCTGCGCCGACCGGCCCGGCCGTTGTCACGGTCAGCGGGCTGACCAAGACGTACGGCAAGGCCGCGACGACCGTGGAAGCCCTGCGGGGCGTGGATCTGACGGTGGCCGAGGGTAGCCTGACGGCCGTCATGGGACCGTCCGGCGCCGGCAAGTCGACGTTGCTTCATCTCCTGGCCGGGCTGGATGCGCCGACCGCGGGGTCGATCGTCGTTGGCCAGCAGACCGTGTCGTCGATGAGCGGACGGGAGAGGACCAAATTCCGGCGCGAGACGGTCGGTTTCGTGTTCGAGGCTTTCAGCCTGTTGCCGGAGTTGACCGTGGCGGAGAATATCCGCCTCCCCCTGACAATCCGTCGCCAGAAGCCCGACCAGTCGTGGTACGACCAGGTCACGGCGACCTTGCAGGTGACCGACATCCTCGGCCGGCGCCCCGATGAATTGACCCCCGCGCAGTACCAGCGGGTCGCTTGTGCCCGGGCGTCGATCGCGCATCCGGCACTAGTGGTCGCCGACGAGCCCACGGGTGATCTCGATTCTCAGGCGGCGGCCAGTTTGCTGGCGGCCCTGGGCACGTGTACCGCGAACCTGGGCATGACCATCCTGGTGGCGACCCACGATCCGGGTGTGGCGGCGTCGAGCGATCAGGTTTACTTCCTGCGCGATGGCGTCGTAGCCGATACAGTGACAGCGCCGACGCTCGACCAGGTGATCGACAAGCTGCGGGCCCTTTCCATGGGCGGGTCTGTGCGATGAAGGGGGTCAGGGGAGGCATTCAGGGCCATCCGGTACGGTTCATCCTCGCGACCCTGGCCGTTGTACTGGGAGTCGGGCTCATCTCCGGGGCCCTCTTCATCCGGTCCTCGGTGACGACGTCGGTGTCGGACACGATCAACGCGTTGACCAGCGCCGATGTGTACGTCGTACCCCCGGGTACGTCCATCTCGGATGTCGTACTGAAGCGGGATGCCGAGCGGGGATACCTCGATCCGGCGCTGATCCTGCAGACCCAGAGCATCGATGGGGTCCAGGCGGTCATGCCGGTGTACCTCGGGCCGATCGTCTTGACCGGTAAGGACGGCACCGTCTTCGCGGGTGGCGTCGTACCGGCCATCGGCATCGGGTCGGACGACACCCAGGCCGAGTCGGGTACGCTCCAAGCTGGCGGCGCGTTGCCGACCAGCGTCAAGGAGATCGCCCTCGAACAGAACACCGCCGCCAGGGCCGGATTGGTGGTGGGGGACACCACCACCGTCATCGTCAACGGGAACATTCTGCCGGTCACGGTCACCGGCATCGTCTCCTACAACGCTTCGCTGGGCGGCTCGGTGATCGTCATTCTCAACCGGGTCGCCGCCCGGGCGCTCTACTCGGCGCCAGGCATGGTGCCGTTCCTGGCCGTTCGGGCCAAGGATGGGGTGACGCCCCAGCAGTTGAAGGACGCCCTGACGGCTGGCTTGCCGAAGGACGCCAAGGCTGATGTCGTCCTCGGCGACGATGCCCGTCGTCAGACGATCAGCCAGATCGACGGCTCGCAGGGGGTGCTCAACCTCGCCCTGATCGGGTTGGGCGTGGCCGGCTTGTTGGTGGGCGGGTGCCTGGTTGGCAACACTTTCGCCGTGGTACGGCGGACCCGGTCGCGCGAAATCGCCACCCTCAAAGCCCTGGGGGCCACCAAAGGCCAGATCCTGGCTCCGGCGCTCAAGCAGGCGGCGGCAATCGGCGTGATCGGTTCGGTCGTCGGGGTTGCCATCGGCTTCCTGTTCGCCTGGGCCTTCAAGGCCTACGCGGCCAAGCACGCGGTGGAGATCTCGCTGGGCCTGCCCTGGTTGTGGCTGATCGTCGCCGTGGCCCTCGGCGTGGCGCTTAGCGTCGTCGCGGCCTGGTGGGTGGTCCGCCGGGCAGCCGCGATCTCGCCGATGGACGCGATCCGCCCGAACCGGGACGGCCAGTTCCGGATGGGGGTCCCGCGCATCGTCCTGGGCGCCGTTCTGATGGTCGCCGGAGTGGCGAGTACGTGGTGGGGCGGGCAAGGGGTGAACAACCTGTGGTACATCGGCGGCGGCGTCCTCGCGGTCGTGGTGGGCGCGGTCTTGTTCGGCCCGGTGATCGTGGTCGTACTGTCGGTGATCTTCGGCGCGCTGATGCGGTTGTTCGCGCCGCTGTCGGCCCGTCTGGCGCAGCGCAGCATCCGGCGCTGGCCCCGGCGGGCCGCCAACGTGGCCGCCGTTTTCGTGGTGTTCATGGCGGCTGCGACTACGTTGGTGACGCTGTCGGCGTCGGCCAGCGGATCGGGCGCGGTCGGCTTGAAGCAGGACGCGCCGGTGGATTTCGTACTCACCTCGCAGGCGTACAACCGAGCCATCCCCGACTCGGTCGTCGCCCTGGTCAAACTGGTCCCAGACACCCGGGTCACCGCCTTCGGGGTGGCGCCGCTGCGGGCGCAGTTGACGGGTGCCGATGCGCAGCTCGACGCGACCATCATGTACGGGCCGCCGCAGACCTTCACGAGCGTCGTTCAGACGCCGGTCGTGGCCGGTACCGCCGATGCCTTCGCGACCGGTGTGGCGGTCAGCCAGGCGTTCGCCAAGGCTCACGGCATCCACGTGGGAGACTCGATCGACTTCGTACTCGCGCAGAACACGCCGTACGAGGTGAAGGCGAGCCTGCCCGTTGGCCTGATCATCGACTCGTCGACTTTTGGCGACATGATGGTACCATCCAACTGGTTGACCCGCCAGATTCCCGGTACCACCCGTTCCTGGTTCATGCCGGCCACGATGGTCTTCGTCAGCGCGACGGACGAGTCGGGTGTCGCCGCCGTCCAGGATAAGTTGGTTTCGACGATCGATCCCTATGCCACCGTCCAACTGCAGACTCAGGACCAATTCGTGTCGACGGCCAACCCGCGGGTGGGCCAGGCGCGGGTGGCCATGTACGTCGTGGCGGGCGTGGGTGCCGTCCTCGGGCTGTTGGCCATGGTCAACGCTCTGGGTTTCGGCGTCTCACGGCGGGGACGGAACATCGCGATGGCGAAAACTGTCGGTGTCGGCGACGGGGTGATCAAGCACGTACCTCTCATGGAGTCCGTCCTGATCTGTTTCAGCGGGGCACTGGCCGGCGTGGTACTCGGCATCGGGCTCGCCTGGGTCGGCGAAAAGGCGCTGAACGGAATGGGCACCATCACGGCCGGGGTCATTCCCTGGGTGTGGCTGGCGGGTTTGCTGGTCTTGTCGATCGTCGTCGGCCTGCTGGCGGCCATCGGTCCGGCCTGGCGGGCCGGGCGCTATCCGGCCCTGGCCGCGACCGCCTGACCGCTTGACGGCGCCTGCCGCGCGAGCGACCATGAACGAAAGAGGCCGAGTCGATTGACTCGGCCTCTTCACGTGGGTCAGGAATTACTTCTTGGCGTCCTCGTCATCCTCCTCCGGCTTCTCGACCACCAAGGTTTCGGTGGTGAGCAGCAGGGCGGCGATGGAGGCAGCGTTGGCCAGGGCAGAACGGGTCACCTTGACCGGATCGATGACGCCGGCCTTGATGAGGTCTTCGTACTTGCCGGTCATGGCGTTGTAGCCGATGTCGGTGGACGACTCCTTGACCTTGGAGACGATGACGTACCCCGGCTCGCCGCCGTTTTCGGCGATCCAGCGCAGCGGCTCGACAATCGCGTTGGCCACAATGTTCACCCCGGTCCGGTCGTCGCCGGTCAACCCGAGGCCATCTTTCAGAACCGTGGCGGCGTGGATGAGGGCAGAGCCCCCGCCGGCGACGATACCCTCTTCGATGGCGGCCCGGGTGGCGGAGACGGCGTCCTCGATGCGGTGCTTCTTCTCCTTCAACTCGACCTCGGTGGCCGCGCCGACCTTGATGACGCACACCCCGCCAGCCAGCTTGGCCACGCGCTCCTGGAGCTTTTCACGGTCCCAATCGGAATCGGTCCGCTCGATCTCGGCCCGCAACTGGGCGACCCGGGCCTTCACCTCGTCGGCGTCGCCGGCACCATCGACGATGGTTGTGTCGTCCTTGGTGGCGACGATCCGGCGGGCGCGTCCGAGTACCTCCAGGCCCACCTGGTCGAGCTTCAGCCCGACCTCGGGGGCGACGACCTGGCCACCGGTCAGGATGGCGATGTCTTCCAGCATGGCCTTGCGGCGGTCGCCGAAGGCCGGCGCCTTGACCGCGCACGAGGCGAAGGTGCCCTTGATCTTGTTCACCACCAGGGTGGACAGCGCTTCACCGTCGACATCTTCCGCGATCACGAACAATTGCCCGCCGACGCCGATGACCTTTTCCAGCATCGGCAGTAGGTCGTTCATGCTCGAAATCTTGCCGGAGTTGATCAGGATGTACGGGTTCTCGAAGACCGCTTCCATCCGGTCGGGATCGGTGACGAAGTACTGTGAGATGTACCCCTTGTCGAACTGCATGCCCTCGGTGAACTCCAGTTCCGTGCCGAAGGTCTGCGACTCGTCGACCGTGATGACACCATCCTTGCCGACCTTGTCGAAGGCCTGGGCGATCAGATCGCCGATGTCGGAGTCACGCGAGGAGATCGTGGCCACCGAGGCCATGTCGGCGGCGGTCTCAACCGGCCGGGCGATCTTCTTCAGCTCGTCGCTGACCGCTTCGACGGCCTTCTCGATACCGCGCTTGAGCCCAACCGGGTTGGCCTCCGAAGCGACGGCGCGCAGACCCTCGTGGACCATGGCCTGGGCCAGGACCGTGGCGGTCGTGGTACCGTCACCGGCCACGTCGTTGGTCTTGGTGGCGACCTCCTTGGCCAGTTGAGCGCCGAGGTTTTCGTACGGGTCAGCGAGATCGATCTCCTTGGCGACGGTCACGCCGTCGTTGGTGATCGTGGGAGCGCCCCATTTCTTGTCGAGGACGACGTAGCGGCCCTTGGGGCCGAGGGTGACCTTGACGGTGTTGGCGAGGGTGTCGACGCCGCGTTCGAGCGCGCGCCGGGCCTCCTCGTCAAATGCGAGGATCTTTGGCATTGTGCATCAATCCTTACCGAACGACTTTGGCGAGGATGTCGCGGGCATTGAGCAGCAGGTACTCGTTGCCGTCGTACTTGACCTCGGTGCCGCCGTACTTGCTGAAGATGACGATATCGCCGTCGGCGACATCCATCGGGATGCGCTTGCCGTTGTCATCGGTACGGCCCGGGCCGGTTGCGACGACCTTGCCTTCCTGCGGCTTTTCCTTAGCGGTATCTGGAATGACCAGGCCAGAAGCAGTTGTCTGCTCGGCCTCCAATGGCTGTACGAGGACCCTGTCCTCGAGCGGCTTGATCGTGGTTGCCACGTCAAGACCCCTTTCATGTTCAGGTGGCCGGTTGGCCACTGTTCGTCTGACGCCCAGTGTCGTCGCGGGGCCACCGGGTTAGCACACTCAGGGCGAGAGTGCTAACCAAGAATCTACACCTATATTTAGCACTCCCACAACCCGAGTGCCAGGCCAGTGGGCTGGCGGGGGATTCGTTACCAAACTGTGACTTTAAATACTTACCGATTGGTCAGTAAGTGTTCTAGGATGGTCGTACCGGCACAACAAGGTGTCGTCCAACCGGGCAGGTACACTATGGCAGTCGACGAGCTGATCGGCCAGCTTTCGCTGACGGACAAGACCACGCTGCTGACCGGGCGGACCGCCTGGAAGACCTGGCCGCTGGCCAAGATCGGGTTGCGGGAAATCGTTTTTTCGGACGGACCGGTCGGCGTGCGCGGTACGGGTGAGATCCCGGGCGAAGTCTCCGATTGCCTGCCCTCGCCGACGGCGCTGGCCGCCTGCTGGGACCCGGACCTGGCGCGCCGGACCGGCCGCTGGTTCGCCGCGCAGGCGCGGGCCCATGGCGTCGATGTCGTACTGGCACCGGTCGTCAACCTGCAGCGCAGCCCGATCGGCGGCCGGCATTTCGAGTGCCTGTCGGAGGATCCCCGGCTGACCGGCGACATCGCCGCCGCGCTGATCGGCGGGATGCAGGAGGCCGGTGTCGCCGCCTGTGTGAAGCATTTCGTGGGCAATGAGGTCGAGACCGACCGGACGACGTACAGCTCCCACATCGGCGAGCGGGCCTTGCGCGAGGTCTACCTGGCACCCTTCGAGCAGGCGGTACGGGCGGGGGTCTGGTGCGTGATGGCCGCCTACAACCGCGCCGCCGCCGGGGGTGAGGAAGCCGCCATGGTGGCCCATCGCCACCTGCTGGCCGATATTCTCAAAGGGGAGTGGGGATTCGCCGGGCCGGTCGTGAGCGACTGGACGGCGGTACGGGAGACGGTACCGCCAGCGCTGGGTGGGTTGGACCTGGTGATGCCAGGACCGCACAGCGCCTGGTCGGATGGCGCACTCGCGGAAGCCGTGTTAGGTGGCGAGGTACCGGAGAGTCTGATCGATGACAAGGTCAGACGCTTACTGCGCTTGGCGAGCGAGGTCGGAGAGTTGGGGAATGCGGCTTCGCTCGCCACCGCGGCAGCCGACGCCGGACTGCCCCGCGAGCTGGCGGCCCGGGCCTGCGTGGTACTCGCCAATCGGGACGACGCCCTGCCCGTTGCCCGCCCTGAACTCATCCGGTCGGTGGCACTCATCGGGCCCAACGCGGCGGACACCCGTCTGCTGGGCGGTGGGTCGGCCGTGGTTGCCGTCGCGCATCAGATCTCGATCGCCGATGGACTGGCGCAGGCTTTTCCAGCCGCGACCGTCCGGTACCGGGAGGGGGTGACGGCCCGGGTCGCGCCGCCCGATCTCGACCTGGCGCGGGCCAGTGTGCCCGGTACGGACACCCCCGGGGTGCTGGTGGAGTTCCTCGACGCGGTCGGGACAGTGACCGGCCGGGAGGTCCGTACCGCGTGGACCGGCGTGTTCGGCGACGAGTTGCCCCAAGGTACGGCGGTCATCCACGTGGCGACTGCGGTCCGCCTCGACGAACCGGGCGAGCATTGGCTCGGCGTCGGAACGGTCGGACGGCACCGCGTGGTGATCGATGGTACCGAAGTTTCTGTCTCGGCTCACGAGGTGGGCGGTGAGGTCGTCATCGACTCGTCGTTCAACGTACCGCCCGCGCACGGCCGGGCCATCGCCGTCACCGACGCCCGGCCCGTGCTCGTCGAAGCCTGGGTCCAGTGCATCCGGACCCAGTGGGGCCCTTGCGCGCGGGCCGGCCTGCAGCACCGTACCCCGGGTATCGGGGAGGACGCCGCCATCGCCGAGGCCTGTGCCCTGGCCGACGACGCCGACTTCGTCTGCGTGGTGGTGGGCACCAACGAGGAGACCGAGTCGGAGGGGTGGGACCGGCGGGATCTGCGCCTGCCCGGCCGGCAGGACGACTTGGTGACCGCGGTGATCGCCCGCCGGCCCGATGCCCTGATCCTGGTCAACGCCGGCGCGCCGGTCGTCATGGACTGGCTCGACCAGGCGCACACCGTGGTCTGGAATTGGTTCCCCGGCCAGGACGCCGGGGCCGCGCTGGCGGACATCCTGACCGGGGTCACCGAACCGGCTGGCCGGTTGCCCTGGACGCTGCCCGACACGCAGGAGCACTGCCCGGTACCGCGCGGCCTGCCCGACGAGCACGGGGTGGTCGACTACGTGGAGGGGGTCGACGTCGGCTACCGGGGTTGGGCGAAATCGGGCTTCGCCCCGGCCCGCGCCTTTGGCTTCGGCCTGGGCTGGACCACCTTCGAGGTGGCAGCCTGCCGGATCGTCCGCCAGGGCGCCGACGGGATCGACCTGGGCGTGCGGATCCGCAACACCGGCCGCCGCCGGGGTACCGACGTCATCGAGGCGTACCTCAGGCCGCCGGCGGGCCCAGCCGGTCAGGGCCGGCCCGCGCTGTGGCTGGCGGGGTACGCGCGGGTCGAGGCCGATCCGGGGCAATGGGCCGACACAATCGTCACCGTACCGTCACGGGCGTTCCAGACCTGGCAACCAGGCGATGGTACTGCCGGGGGGCGCTGGATCGTACCGGAAGGTACGTACACCATCGCGATCGGGCACAACGCCGGTGATTTACCGGTGACGACTCAGCTAACCTATGTCGGTACCTCAGGTTGGGGACCGTCCACCATGACCATGACTGTGGCAGATTGATAACCACTCAAAGGAGAAAACACATGAAACCGAAACGACTAGTTTCACTCGTCGCCATCGCGGTGGCGGCTGGTCTGGCACTGGCGGGGTGCACGACCGCCACACCGAACAACAACCAAACGACCGGCGGTACCACTACCACCACCGGCGCGCCGCCGGCCTCTAACGCGCCGGTGCTCAGCTTCGGCAAGCCGGACGGTCAGTTGACCAACAACTCGAACCCCTTCCTGGGCACCTCGGCGGCCCGCGACATGGGTTATGCCTACGCCATCTACGAAGCGTTGGTCCAGCCGAACCTGCTGGATCCGACAGCGGCGCCGACGCCCTGGCTGGCTTCGGCGTACAAGTGGAACGACGACTACACCGCGATCACCTTCACGGCCCGCCAGGGCGTCAAGTGGAGCGACGGCCAGCCGATGACGGCCGACGACATCGCGTACTCCCTGCAGTTGCGCAAGGACAATGCCGCCCTCAACACGGAGAACCTTCCGTACGGCGACATCACGGTCAGCGGCAACGACGTCACGGTGACGTTCACCAGTCCGCAGTTCGTCAACACCAACAAGGTCTACGGCCTGTTCGTGGTGCCGAAGCACATCTGGTCGGCCATCGCCGATCCGACGACCGACACCAACCAGAACCCGGTCGGTACCGGGCCGTACATCCTGGACTCCTGGACCCAGCAGGCCATCACGCTCAAAGCCAATCCCAATTACTGGGGTGGCGCTCCGGCGGTACCGGAAATCCAGTACCAGTCCTTCAACGACAACAACGCCCTGACATCCGCGCTGGTGACCGGCGACGTGCAGTGGGGCTGGGGTTACATCGCCAACTACCAGTCCGTCTTCACCAGCAAGGACCCGAAGTACGTCTCGTGGTTCCCCTCCGGGCTGGCCTTCGACGCTTTGTGGTTCAACACCGCCAAGGCACCCTTCAACGATCTCAACCTGCGCAAGGCCGTGTCGATGATCATCGACCGCCAGGTGCTGTCGGACACCGGCTCGACCGGTGCGGCCGCGCCGTTGACCTCCGTCACCGGCCTGCCGCTGCCCGTCGGGCAGTCCTTCGTGGCTGACCAGTACCAGGGCCAGACGTACCAGGTCGACATCGCCGGGGCGCAGAAACTCCTGACCGACGCCGGGTACACGGGTGTGGGTACCGCCAATGGCCTGAAGGACCCCAAGGGCAACCCGGTGGCCATCACGGTCGCCGTACCGGCGGGCTGGAATGACTACCAGGCCGAACTGCAGTTGATCGCCGACGCCATGTCGACCGATCTCGGCATGAACGTCACGGTTCAGGCGCCGACCGCCGACACCTGGTCCGCCGATGTCGCGTCGGGTAACTTCGACGCCACGTTGCACTGGACGGACAGCGGCTCCACGCCGTACGACATCTACTCCGACACCATGAACGGCACGTACCTGGTGCCGATCGGCCAGTCGGCCAACTACAACTTCGGTCGGTTCGACTCGAAGGATGCCACCGACGCGCTGGCGACCTACGCCTCGGCTCCGTCTGCGGCCGACAAGGCGGCGGCGCTGGCCAAAGTGCAGCAGATCTTCATCGACAATGTGCCGGTGGTACCGCTGCTCGAACGCCCGAGCTGGGGCCAGTACTCTGAGAAGTACTACACCGGCTGGCCGACCGAGGCCAACCCGTACGCCGACATCAACATGACGCTGCCGACCGCAACGCTGGTGCTGACGAAGCTGACGCCAGTCGCGTAGTTACTGTCGCTATGTCCTGTCAGGACCCCTCGTTCCCGCCTGTCCGGGGACGAGGGGCCCGCCCAGGGGACGAGGTTCGAGTAAGGAGGCCCATGAGCGCGGAACCAGTTACCCCAGCGATCAGGGCCCAAGGCCTGACCAAGCTGTTCCGGGTGGGGGGCTTCGGGCGTCGCCGGCAGGTCCATGCCGTCGAAGACTTCAGCCTGGACCTCAACCCGCGCGAGGTGGTGGCCCTGGTCGGCGAGTCCGGTTCGGGCAAGTCGACGGTGGCCCGCCTGCTGGCGCAAACCCTGCCCGCCACCGCCGGTACGGTCGAACTGACGGGTAAACCGGTCCGGGTCCGGTCGGGCCGGCAACTGCGGGCGTACTGCCACGACGTGCAGATGATCTTCCAGGATCCGTTCGGTTCCCTCAATGCCATCCACACCGTGCGCTACATCCTCGGCCGGGCGGTCAGCATCCATCACCCGCAGTTGGGCCGCCAGGAGCGGACCGCCCAGATCGAGGCGTTGCTGGAGAAGGTCCGGCTCACCCCGGTCGCGCGGTTCATCGACAAGTACCCCCACGAGTTGTCGGGCGGCCAGCGCCAACGCATCGCCATCGCCCGGACGCTGGCGGCCTCGCCGAAGGTGCTGCTGGCCGACGAGCCGATCTCCATGCTCGACGTCTCGATGCGGCTGGGCATCCTCAATCTATTGCGCGACCTGCGGGACGATCTGGGGCTGGCCGTGTTGTACATCACCCACGATGTCGCCTCGGCGCGGTACTTCGCGGACTCCACCATCGTCATGTACGCCGGGCGCATCGTCGAACGCGGTGACTCGGAGACGGTCACCCAACACCCGGCCCACCCGTACACCCAGTTGCTGGTGGCCTCCGCGCCCGACCCGGACAACCTGACCGGTACCGCCATCCAGGAGCGCGGCGAACCGCCCAGCTTGATCGATCCGCCCCCTGGCTGCCGGTTCCACCCGCGCTGCCCGCTGGCGACCGACCTGTGCCGGAGCCAGCTCCCGCCCACCGTGGCGGTCGGACCGGGTCACCTGGCGGCCTGTTGGGCGCACACGGATGCCGCTGGCGCCCCGAGCGTCCCGTCGGCATCCGCCGATGTGGTGACAGCGGCCGGTACGGCAGGGGGCGTGCGATGAAGAATCTCCTGCGGCGGCTCATCTTCTACATCATCACGATGTGGGCGGCCGTCACCTTCACCTTCTTCCTGGTCCGCCTGATGCCCGGCGACCCGGCCCAGTCGATGATCAACCGGTACCAGGGCCAGATATCGGCTGACGCCATCAATTCGATCCGGGTCATGTTCGGCTTGGACAAAACCACCAGTACCTGGACGCAGTACTGGCAGTACTGGGGGCAGCTTCTCCACGGGGACATGGGTATTTCCTTCAAGAACTTCCCGACACCGGTCGCCGACGTCATTGCCCAGTCGCTGCCCTGGACGATCGGCCTGGTCGGCGTCGTCACCATCATCTCGTTCGTCCTGGGTTCGCTGATCGGCGTCACCCTGGGCTGGCACCGCGGTTCCGTGGCGGACGCGGTCATCCCGATCACCACCTTCTTCTCCTCCATCCCGTACTTCTGGATCGCACTGGTACTCAGCTTCACCCTGGGCGTGTCGCACCAGATCTTCCCGTTCTACGGCGGGTTCAGCAAGAACCTCATCCCCGGCTGGAGTTGGAGTTTCGTCGTTTCGGTGCTGTACCACGCCATCTTGCCGGCGTTGACCATCATCATCGTGTCGATCGCCGGGTGGATCCTCGGTATGCGCAACATGATGATCACGGTCTCGTCGGAGGACTACGTGACGGTGGCGCACGCCAAGGGCCTGTCGGAGTCGACGGTGATGTACGGGTACGCGGCCCGCAACGCCATCCTGCCCCAGATCTCCGGTTTTTCCCTGTCGCTCGGCTTCGTGGTGAGCGGGTCCCTGGTGATGGAGCAGGTCTTCTCGTACCCAGGCATCGGCTACGCCCTGTTCGCGGCAGTCGGGGCGAAGGACTACCCGTTGATGCAGGGCATCTTCCTCATCATCACCTTCTCCGTCCTGGTGGCCAACATCGTGGCGGACGTGGTGTACGCCATTCTCGATCCGCGGACCAGGAGGGACTGACATGGCCGATGCAGTTATCGCCAGCCCGGTTGAGGACGCCGTACCCAAGCGCCAGCGGCTCGTCTTCCTGCGCAACACGAAATCTCTGATCGGACTGGGCATCTTCGCCTTCTTCGTCCTGATGGCCATCGTCGGCCCGTGGGTCGCGCCGTACGACCCGAACAAGACCCGCCCGCAGGACGCCATGCAGGGTCCCTCCGGGGCCCACCTGCTCGGTACCACGCAGACCGGCCAGGACATCTTCTCCCAGGTGCTCGTCGGGGCCCGCGGCGTGATGATGATCGGTTTCATCTCCGGCATCGTCGCCACGGCGGTCGCGATCGTGATCGGTGTCTCCGCCGGGTACTTCGGCGGCTGGCGCGACGAGATCCTGTCCATGCTGTCCAACGTCTTCCTGGTGATCCCGCAAATCGTCCTCATGATCATCATCGTCGCCACGGTGCCGAACGCGGGCTGGACGACTGTCACCGTGGTCATCGCGCTGACCGGGTGGGCCTGGGGCGCCCGGGTGATGCGAGCCCAGACGCTGTCGTTGGCCCACCGCGATTTCGTCGAGGCGGCGCGGGCCAATGGCGAGAAGAACTGGCGCATCATCTTCTTCGAGATCATGCCCAATCTGACGGCCATCATCACCTCGACCTTCATCAACACGGTGATCGCCGCGATCCTGGGGCTGGTCACCCTGTCCTTCCTCGGCTTGGTACCGGTGAACTCGTACAACTGGGGCACCATCTTGTACTGGGCGCAGTCCTCGGGCGCCTTCCTCCAGGGCGCCTGGTGGTGGTTCGTACCCGCCGGGCTGTGTGTCGCCCTGCTGGGTACGTCGCTGGCGCTGATCAACTTTGGCATCGACGAGTTCGTCAACCCGCGGCTGCGCAACACCGGCATGAACGCCGGCCGGCTGCGCAAGCTCGGCATCCGTCCGCGCGTCGGCTTCACCCCGGTCGTCCGGGCGAAGGTGAGGAGACACCATGAAGCCCGTTGAGACGACCGCCGTACCAGACGGCCAGGGCGACCCGGTACTGCGGATCGAGGGCCTGCGCGTGGATTACGGGTACACCGATGAGCCCACCCATGTCCTGCGCGGGGTCGACCTCACGCTCAACCGCGGTGAGGTACTCGGCCTCGCGGGCGAGTCGGGCTGCGGGAAATCCACCCTGGCGTACGCCGCGCTGCGTCTGCTGCCGCCGCCCGGCCTGATCACCGGGGGACAGGTCTGGCTGACCGGCCGCGACGGCCAGGCCCGCGACGTGCTGACGATGACCGACCACGAACTGCGGGCCAGCCGGTGGGACGAGACCGCCATCGTCTTCCAGGGGGCCATGAACTCGCTGAACCCGGTCTATCAGGTGGGCCGGCAGATCACCGACGCCATCGCGGCCCACCGGCCGAAGACGACGGCCCGCCAACGCCGGGCACGCGCCGAGGAACTGCTCGAACTGGTCGGCATCGCCCGCGACCGGATCACCGCGTACCCACACCAACTGTCCGGCGGGATGCGGCAGCGCGTCATGATCGCCATGGCGCTGGCGCTGGAGCCGCAGGTCCTCATCATGGATGAGCCGACCACGGCCCTCGATGTGGTGATGCAGCGCCAGATCGTCGAACAGATCGCCAGCCTGCGCGAGCGGTTGGATTTCTCGGTCATCTTCATCACCCATGACGTCTCGCTGCTGATCGAGATCGCCGACCGGATCGCCATCATGTACGCCGGGGAGATCGTCGAGCAGGGGCCGGCCCAGGACCTGTACCGCGCGGCGCGCCACCCGTACACCAAGGCTCTGCTGGCCTCGTTCCCGCCGTTGCACGGCGACAAGCGCGAACTGACCGGCATCCCCGGTGCGCCGCCCGACCTGGCGCGGGCCTTCACCGGCTGTGGGTACGCGCCGCGCTGCCGCTTCGCCATGCCCGAGTGCACCCAGCAGGCCCCGGAGTTGGCCCCCACGGGGGTAGCAGGTGATGCGGCATCGCGGCTGGTGGCCTGTCACCTCTACGCTCCGGGCCAGGCGGTCCCGCCCGAGTTGGCCGGACGAACCGATTGAGGGTGGTCAGGCCGACTCGTCGGCGGTGATGATCCGGCGCCGGGCCGCCCCGGCGGACACGGCGCGCAGGACGGCATCGATCCCGAAGACGGTGGCGTCCACCAGATCGACCGAACCCGGATTGAGCAGCCACTGGACTTGCAGCCCATCCATCAGGGCGATGATGTTACTGGCGGCGGACCGCAGTTCGGTCTCGGTGAGGGGGTCGTCGGCCGGATTCAGCGCCCGGATCTGGCTGAGGACCAATTCCCGCAGGCCCTCGAACCGGCCGGTGAAGTATGGCGAACCCGGATTGCCCTCGGTGACCGCCTCGGCCGACAGCACCACGTACGTCTGGACGATGCCGGGCCGGGTCGCATTCAGATTGGCCGTGGCGATGAGGTGCCGGAAGAAGTCGAGGCCGTAGGCGGCGTGCGCTTCGGAGCTGTCGACGCTGTCGCGGTAGTCGATGACGGCCTGCAGCAGATTCTCCTTGCTGCCGAAGTGGTGGAGTACCCCGGCGTGGGTCATGCCGGCGAGTTCCGCGACGTCGTTGAGGGTGCCGCCGCGGAAGCCCTTGGTGGCGAACACCTGCATCGCGGCGTCGAGGATCTCCTGCCGGCGTTGGGCAGTCCCCTCCCGTGGCCCCTGCTTCTTGCGTGCCCGCTTTTTGGGGGTGGGTACCGGGCTGGTCGATTCGGACATAACGGTTTGAGGTTACCGCAAAACGCCGGCTCGCGTACGCGCCGGATTAGTGGGCCGACTCCTCCGGCGAGGTGTCGATGACCGGGTTCGCCGGGGTGGTCACCACCGCGATCTTGCGCGGTTTGGCTTCTTCGGCGATCGGAACCGTCAGCGTCAGGACGCCGTCGGTGTACGTCGCGGCGATGTGGGCGGTGTCAAGGCCCCGGCCCAGCGAAATCTGGCGCGCGTACGTGCCGAAGCTGCGCTCGCGGCTGACCCAGCCGCTGTTCTCATCGTTGTCGACCGTTTCGGCGGTCCGCTCGGCGCGGACGGTGAGCGTCCGGTCGTCCACGTCGATGTCGATGCTGGCCGGGTCGACCCCGGGCAGGTCGACCTTGACCGTGAAGGCGTCGCCTTGGCGGTACAGGTCCATCGGCATCATGTGCGAGTCGCCCGCCACGGCGCGCGATACCTGGTTGAAGAGCCGATCCATTTCGCGGAAGGGGTTGACAGGGGTGTAGTTGCTCATTGGTCCCTCCTAGAGTGCCGGTCCGCCGTGTTTCGGCGGATCTGAGTGTTCGTGATCCCATTCACAAAGTTGAGTCTAGCACACTCAAGTTAGAAAGTTGAGTCGGGTACGCTCAATGTGTGCCGGGAGATGACCGCTGCACCGTTGATGCCCCGTGCCCGGATCGCGGGGCACTAATCGGGGTGTTTCGGTGTGCAAACGCCCGATTCGCGCCCCGCGCTGGGAGGACGGGGCACAAAGCGGGCTCGGGAGGCAAGAAACCCCCCGATTCGCGCCCCGCGTACGTCCTAGATGATCGCGCGGTACGGACGCGGTGCCAACACGCGCTATCCTCGTCTCATGCTGATTGTTACCACGCTCGATATCCCGGGCTACAAGGTGGATGCTGTCCTCGGCGAGGTCATGGGGATGACGGTGCGAGCCGCCAACATTGGTGCGAACTTCATCGCGGGTTTCAAGGCCATCGGCGGCGGCGAAATCTCCGAGTACACGAATCTGGTCTACGACTCCCGGAATCAGGTCATGCAACGCATGTGGGAGCAGTGCGTCCAGCGCGGTGGCAACGCGATCGTCGGTATGAGGTTCGACACCGGTGACATCGGCCAGGCTTTCACGGAGATTTGCGCCTACGGTACGGCGGTGGTCATCCATCCGATCGCCGCGGCGGAAGAGGGCGGCACGCCGCAGTCGATCGCCCAGGCCCAGGGATCGCCGGCCCAGCCCGCCCAGCCGGCCCAGCCGGCCCAGCCCGATCAGGGCTATCCGGCGCCGAATCCGTCGCCCGCCCCAGGGTACGGGCAGCCATCGTTCCGGTAACCGCCGGCTGATTTTCCATCGACACCGGTCCTGGCGCAACGGCTCGGGCCCGCCCAAACGTGGGACACTGGTGGTATGGATTTTGTCAATGCCTACGCGCAGGGTTTCGTACGGGTGGCCGCCCGGGTCCTGCCGGTCCGCCTGGCTCAACCGGATCTGAACGCCCGCGCCATCATCGACGATGTCCAGGCGATGGCCCGCGAGGCGGTGGCAGTGGTCGCCTACCCGGAGTTGGCCATCACCGGCTACTCCTGTGAGGACCTGTTCAGTTCCGAAGCTCTGCTCGACGCCGCCGAGGTGGCACTCGGTCTGATCGTAGAAGCGTCGCGGGATCTCGCGCCGGTCATCGTCGTCGGGGCGCCGCTGCGGTGGCAGGGCCGCTTGTACAACTGTGCCGTGGTGATCCACGGCGGTGAGGTCGTCGGCGTGGTGCCCAAGACGTACCTCGCCAACTACCGGGAGTTCTACGAACGGCGGTGGTTCGCACCCGGCGACGACGTCTGGGGGCAGATCACCGTCGCCAACACCCGGCCGGCCACCATCGGTACGGGCGTCTTCGAGGTGGACGGCATCCCGGGGCTGATGCTGGGCGTCGAGATCTGCGAGGACATGTGGGTACCGGCCTCGCCCGGTACCGCGGCCGCGTTGGACGGGACCACCGTACTCGTCAACATCTCCGGCTCGCCGATCACGATTGGCAAGGCGGAGGACCGCAAGTTGCTCGCGCGGGCGGCGTCGGCCACCTGTCAGGCCGCGTACGTGTTCACGGCGGCCGGGCCGGGGGAGTCCTCCACCGATCTGAGTTGGGACGGCCAGACCTTCGTCTACGAGTGCGGCGATCTGCTGGGGCAGTCCGAGCGTTTCCCGGCCGGCCCGAGCGGGACCATCGCCGACATCGATCTGCGCCGGATCGCCCAGGTCAGGCTCCACCAGACGAGCTTCGGCGACAACCAGCGGTACGAGGGCGAGCGCCGTACGACCGGTTGGCACGCCAGCCTGGCCGTCACCCCGCCTGCCGGCGACCTCGGGCTGCGGCGCAAGGTGGACCGGTTCCCCTTCGTACCGGACGATCCGGCGCGCCTGGCCCAGGATTGTTACGAGGCCTACAACATCCAGGTCACCGCCCTGGTTCAGCGCATGACGGCGATTGGCACCCCGAAGCTGGTGCTCGGCGTCTCCGGAGGGCTGGATTCGACCCACGCGCTGATCGTCTGCGCCAAGGCGCTGGACCGGCTGGAACGCCCCCGCTCGGATCTGCTGGCCTTCACCATGCCCGGATTCGCCACCTCCGATGTGACCAAGGGCTCGGCCCTGGCCCTGATGGAAGCGGTCGGCGCGACCGCCGAGACGCTGGACATCCGCCCGGCCGCCCGTCAGATCCTGACCGATCTCCACCACCCGTTCGCCCAGGGCGAGCCGGTCTACGACGTGACGTTCGAGAACGTCCAGGCCGGGGTGCGTACGGACTACCTGTTCCGGATCGCCAACCAGCGCGGCGGGATCGTCGTGGGTACCGGCGATCTGTCGGAGTTGGCGCTGGGCTGGTGTACGTACGGTGTGGGCGATCAGATGAGCCACTACGGCGTCAACGCCGGGGTACCGAAGACCCTCATCCAACACCTCATCCGGTGGGTCATCTCCCAGGGGCTGTTCGACGAGGCGGCCAACAAGGCGATGGAAACCGTCCTCAACCAGGAGATTTCCCCCGAACTCGTACCCCCGGCCGACGGGCGGACCCTGCAGTCCACCGAGTCGCTGATCGGGCCGTACGCCCTGCACGATTTCTTCTTGTACCACTTCGGTTTCCTGGGCGAATCGCCCAGCCGAATCGCCTACCTGGCGTGGCACGCCTGGCGGGATGCCAGCCTCGGCGACTGGCCCGTCGCCTGGTCTGGAGATCGCAAGGTAAGCTATGACTTGGCAGCCATCCGGGGTTGGTTGGAGTTCTTCCTCAAGCGCTTTTTCGCGAATCAGTTCAAGCGGTCAGCCTTGCCCAACGGGCCCAAGGTGAGCGCGGGGGGAACGCTCAGCCCGCGCGGTGATTGGCGGATGCCCTCGGACGTCAGCGCCGAGACCTGGTTGGCAGAATTGGCCAGGAATGTACCGAGTGAAGGGGTGTGATGGAGGAAACTGGGTCGGCCTTCCAGGTGGATCTGCGCGGGATCGTGGATCTGCTGGCCCGGCATCTCTACTCGGGTCCCAACGTCTATCTGCGGGAGCTGCTGCAAAACGGCGTCGACGCGATCACGGCCCGCCGTGCCGGGCAACCGGACGCACCCGGGCAAGTCCGGATCCGGGGCTGGGGCGAGGGTGGACTGGAGGTGACGGACACCGGCATCGGGCTGACCACGGCCGAGGCCCGCGAGTTGCTCGCCACGGTGGGACGTTCCTCGAAACGCGATCTCGACCTCGGTGTCGGGCGCGAGGAGTTTTTGGGTCAATTCGGCATCGGCTTGTTGTCGGCGTTCATGGTGGCCGACACCATCGAGCTGGTCTCGCGCTCGGCGGTCGACGCGGCGGCGCCGGCGGTGAAATGGACCGGCCACGACGACGGGCACTACGATCTGAGCGAACTGCCCCGCTTGCCCGGCGACCCCGTGGGCTCGGTGGTACGGATCTTGCCCCGCCGTGGCATGGAACACTGGCTGACGATCGACACGGTGGTCTCCCTGGCCACCGAGTTCGGTTCGCTGCTGCCGGTCGAGGTTCTGGTGGAGGTACCGCTGGAGGAGTCGTCCGCCCCGGGCGAGCACCGGGTGTGGCGGCGCATCTCGGAGGAGCAACTGCCCTGGGCGAAGGCCTATCCGCACGACCTGGCCCGCCGCGAGGCGCTGGCCCGGTTCTGCGAGAAGACGATGGGTTTCACGCCGATGGCGGTGATCGATCTGGCCGTACCGGTGACCGGGTTGACCGGCGCCGCCTTCGTCATCCCCGACGCCGTACCGCCGGGGTCGGGTGGGTTCCACCGGGTGTACCTCAAGCAGATGCTGCTGGGCAATCGGGTCTCCGGCCTGGTACCGGACTGGGCCTTCTTCGTACGCTGCGCGGTCAACGCCACCGGGCTCGCCCCCACGGCCTCGCGCGAGCAGTTGTACGGCGATGACGCGCTGCTGGCGACTCAGGAGTCGTTGGCCGACCAGGTCCGCGCCTGGGTGGTGGACACGCTCACCACCGAGTCGCCCCTGGCCAAAGAGTTCGTCCACACCCACCACCTGGCGTTGCGCTCGCTGTCTTTGACCGACGACGTCGTACTCGATTTGGCGGCCGAGGTGCTGCCGTTCGAGACGACCGAGGGCATTCACACCCTGCGCGAGATCATGGACCGCCAAAACGAGGTCATCTACACCGAGTCGCTGGAGGAGTACCGCCGGGTTGGCGCGGTGGCCCGCGCCCAGGGGATGCTCCTGGTGAACGCCGGCTATGTCTACGACGCCGATCTGATGGCCAAGCTGGCCCACCACCCGCAGTGGCAGGTCCGTCCGCTCTCGCCGACCGATATCGCCCAGGTACTGAACCATCGAACCGGTCCGGGAGCTTGAAATCTTCGACAAGCTGGCGGCGGCGTCGGAGATTCTCGAACCGCTCGACGTCCAGCCCATGGTCCGGTGTTTCGAGCCCGAGGGCCTTCCCGCCATGATCCTGGACGATCCGGTGGCGGACTTGAGCGGCGTGGCCGACGACGTCATCAGCGAGGACGATGTCTGGGACGACGTGCTGGAGGAGTTCTCCGGCGGAACCAACCGCTCCCGCCAGATCATCTTCAACGACACCAATCCGACCGTCCGGCGCTGGCTGGCCCTCGATCCGGCCACGGCCTTCTTCAAGGCCGGGCTGCAGTCGATGTACGTGTCGGCCATGCTGCTGTCGGGTGAGCCGCTGCGTTCGCGGGAAGCGGACATGATGAACGATTCTTTGGAGACCTTCCTGCGGTGGGGACTGCCAGGCGACGGCGGGACAGGCGATGACCCGGTCAGTTCCTGAGGCGACGATCGCCGTCGGGCGAATCCGGGCGATGCCCTTTGGCCGGGCCCGTACCGAGGCGGCCGCCCGCCAGGTTCGCCTCATCGAGTCCGAAGGTCCCGACGAAGTCCGGGCGTACGCGCTGGAGTCCCTGGTGGAGGCCCTGACCTGGACGGGCGAGCCCGACCAGGCGCTCAAGCCCTTCGTCAGGCTCCTGCGTTGGTGGGACGCCCACCCTGAGCTCTTCGACGACGGCGATCAGAACATCCTGTTCTGGGAGTTCGGGTGGATCGTCAACGACATGTGCCGCAACCCGGCGATTTCGGTCGAGCGCGTGGAACGGACCCTGGACGACATGGAACGCCGGTTCTCGGTGGCCAACCGGGGGATCGAGCGGGTGTGGTCCTGCCGGTTGGAGTGGGAATTGCTCCGGGACGGACCCGGCCTCGCGACCACTTTCACCACGTGGCTGACCCTGCCCATCGACGACGAGGACTCGTGTCTGGCCTGTCACGAGGAGCATCGCGCCGAGTACCTGTTGCAGACCGGGGACCTGACGGGGGCGGTGGCGGTGGTCGACGCGGCGCTCACCGCCGGCTTGTCGTGCTCGCGGGAACCGGCTGCCCTGCTGGCGATGGAGGCCTGGTGCCAGCTTGAGTTGGGCCATTTGGACGAGGTCGCCCGGGTGGCGCCGCAGGCGCTGGCCGAGGTACGGGGCGCCGCTGCCACCGCCGTGGTGGTGGCGTACTCCCGCTTGTTCGAGGTCTTCGCCCGGTGCGGCAATCTGCACCGAGCGGGCGGTTTGCTGCCCGAGATTGCGGCGGGAATGCGGTCCGCGACCGCCTACATCCGCCTGGAGGCGCTGCGCCATCTGGTCGCCGGTACGCAGGCCCTGATCCTGCTGGGCTTCGGCGACGAAGCGGTGGACGTGACGGGGTGGGACGTCTCGACCGTCACCGGCTTGGCGGGAGCGGTCGGTCTGCAGGCCCGCGAGTTGACCGAGGCTTTCGACCGCCGGCATGGTACCGGGGTCCAGGCCCGCCGGCTGGAACGGGCCCGCATGTCCCGGCCCAGCCCGTACCCGCTGGAGGCCGAGCTGGTGGAACCGGCGGTGACGGCGACGGTCGTCCCCGCCCTGGCCGGGTCGGGCCCAGTCGCGGCCGGTACGACCACGATCCAGCGGGCCGAGGCGGCTTTCCGGTCCGGTGACCACCCGCGGGCGGCGGCGCTGTTCCGCAAAGCGGCCGGTGAGGCTGAGATCGATGGCCGGCTGTCGCAGGCCGGGTGGTGTTGGGCCGAGGCGGCCCGCAACGCCCAGGAGATCGGCCAGCTCATCACGGCCGCTCACGACTACGTCGAGGCGCTCAGCCGTCTGAAGGCGGCCGGTACTTCCCTGGAGGAGATCGCGCGGCTGTTCGTCGCCTGGGCGCCGGCGGTCGAGGCGAGCGGCTACCGTACCTTCGTCCGCCTGGCGCAGCAGGATTACCCGACGCCCGCCCACATCGGTTGTACGGAGAAGATCGAAGAGGTCATGCCCGAGGTGCTCGACGCCAGCATGGTCAGTTCGCCGCTGATCAGGCGGTACGTCCTGGCGCGCGCCGAGTTGCGGGATGCCCTGGCCCGGGTGATGGCCACCTGGGGGGACGCCGACGATCATGAATCCGCCTTGCGGATGGCCGAGGAGTCGGCGACGCGGTTCTCGACCCTGGGCCGGACCGAGGCCGCGGCGCACGCCTGGTGGCTGGCCGGACGGGTGGCGGCCCGCTTGCAGGACCAGAGCGTGGACGCCAACTTCACGATGGCGCTCCAGGGCTTCCGCTCGACCGGCGAACGCAACCGGGGGTACGGGTTGTCGGCGGCCAACGACTACGCCCGCTACCTCGCCGACACAGGTCAGCCGGACCAGGCCCACGCGGTACTGGCCGGCTGGGCGGAGAAGGACTGACCGATGGGATACTTCACCCGGCCCGATTCCGGGACTTACTCTGATCTCGCGCCGCTCACCACCGGCCGCGTGACCGCCTGCCTCGACTCCCACACCTGGCACTATGAAGTCGCCGAGGGCGGCGACATCGGCGGCTGGTGGGATGGGTACTGGTTCGTCTTCTCCTTCCGCGGCAAGAGCAAGGAGATCTTCTTCGCCCACGCCATCTGGAACCGCGGGGTACCGTCGGCCGAGTTCACCCAGGTGGTGCTGTACGCCAACGAGTGGAACGCCGAACACCTGTGGCCCATGCTGAGCGTCCGCGAGCGCGACGGTGTGATCGCCGTGCTCGCGGATTTCTCGGTCGACTACAGTTTCGGCCTGACCGACGAGCAACTCGATCTGCACATTCGCTGTGCCATCGACACCATGGTGACGGCGCTGACCTGGATGGACACCAAGTACCCCGATTACGCGGGCAACGACCCGGATAGTTAGCCGGGAGTGCCCGGATATTGGTGGCACCTTGACACCTTTGCGAGACGGGGCTAGTGTCAAACGACAGTAGATGCCGTTGTCGGGCTGGGGTAGGAATGCTCGACTCGGTGCATCGCAGTACGGGGTGGAGGACACATGAATCAGCGTTGTCGTGCGCGTGGGATGAAACTGGTAGTGATCGGCCTGGCGTCGGGCATGGCGCTGGCCACCGTCTGGGCGGTTGGTCTGGCGTTGCCCGCTCAGGCGGCCACGACACCGGTGACGGACTGGGCCGGGCTTCAGGCTGCTGTGGCGGCGGCGCAGTCGGGCGATACCATCGTGATCGAGAACGACCTGGCCGCCACCAGTACGATGACGATTCCGTCGGGACTGACGCTGACGTTGACGTCGGACGCCGCGACCGGCCCGTACACCGTGCTGCGCGACCCTGGCTTCGCCGGGACCATGATCCAGGAAGGCCTGAGTTCATCCAACACGGTCACCGGTGGGACGCTGACCATCACCGACCTGACACTGGATGGCGGCGCGGCGATTCCGGGTTCGATGATCGAGGTGGCGAACGGCGGGTTGGTGGCCGTCTACGACAACAATCTGGTTCTGGGTACGGGGGCCGTGGTGCAGAACAACTACTGGTACCAGGCCTACGCCGATGGTGCAGCCGTGGCGGTCTCCGACGGCTCGCTGACCATGAATGGCGACGCGACGGTGACCGGTAACACTGGGATGGCCAGTTACTCTGGTTTGCACAGTCCGGCCGTCTCCATTGCCGATGGCGGCACGGCTCTGATCACCGATCAGGCCGTGGTGTCCGGCAACAGCGGCGGTGGCGTGCTCGTCAGCGACAGTTCCTTGACGGTGAACGGCAACGCCGCCATCACCGGTAATGACGGGACGTCCGGCGGTGGCATTAGCGAGCTGTCGCAGTCGACGGTGACACTGGCCGGCAACGCCGTCGTCAGCGGCAATATCGCCCAAGCGGGCGGCGGTGTCTATGTCTCCGGATGGATGGACATGGAAGGCGGACCGGCCCAAGCGGAGGCCAACTCGTACGAGTCGACCTTGACGGTGACCGGCAATGCCCAGATCACCGGCAACATGGTCCGCGATAACGGCGAGCCCGCGAGCGGTGGCAACGGTATCGGCGGTGGTACGGGTGGTGGGATCGCCGCCGAGGACTACGCCTTTGTCACTGTGTCTGGCCACGCCCAGGTGAGCAATAACCAGGCTGACGGCGAGGGTGGCGGCATCGGCCTGTTCGCCGGTTCTGGTACCAACGATCCGACCCTGGTGGTGGGCGGATCATCGTCGGTTGACAACAACACGGCGCTGAAGTCGGGCGGCATCGCGGCGGTCTACCTGGCGAACGTGACGATCCAGGACGATGCGACGGTGTCTGGCAACACGGCGGCCGGCCTGGTCGGCGGCATCGGCTTCGATCAGGGCGGTGTGCTCCATGTCACGGGTAACGCCCAGGTCACCGGCAATTCGACGACCGGTACGTGGACGGACACGCTCAGTGCGGCGTACGGCCTGTTACCCGACGACCCGGTGACGGGCTACGCGGTGACCGACTCGGTCACGGGCGAGACGATCGCGGCCGGCGGAATCTATATGGGCCGACTGGCGGAGGATGTCCTGTATTACTATGAAAACGACCCGGCGGACCTGGCCAGTTGGCTGTCTGTCTGGGTCGGCTTGCCGACCGATCACGCTGTCTTGATCGACGGCAACGCGGTGGTGTCGGGCAACACGGCGTTGACCAACGGCGGTGGCGTTGCCCTGGCCTACGGGCTGCTGCCATCCGTCCAGACCGTGCAGATCGCGGGCAGCGCGGCCCTGACCGGCAACACGGCTCCGGCCGGCAACGGCGGGGGTGTGTACGTTCCCGTCCTGCCGACTGCGGGGGCGACGACCCAGGACATGGCACAGTACAACCTGCTGAAAGTGGGGGCCGGCGTCACCTTTGCGGAGAACTCGGCTTCGGCGGCTTATCAATTGGCGCCGGCCGATGAGGCTTTGTACCACGCCAACGTCCTGGCGACCGCGTTCACGACCCCGTACGCCGTGGGCTACAACAACCTCGACATCAGCTACACCAACGGCGCCTTGGCCCACATCGTCGGCTACGACGCCAACGGCGGCACCGGGCCGGTACCGGCCAGCGCCGCGTACGGGGTTGGCGATACGGTCGGTGTCGCGTTCAGCCCGCTACCCAGCCGTACCGGCTACGTCTTCCTCGGCTGGGACCCCCATCCGGGCGCGGCGGCACCCACCTACACGGCTGGCGGTACCACCAGTTTCACGCTGGGTTCGACCGATGTGACGCTGTACGCCGTGTGGCAGCTAGCACCGGTTCCCCCGGTTCCGCCGGTTGCGACGTTCTTCGTGACGTACGATGCGAATGGCGGTACGGGTGCCGTACCGGTCGATGCCAAGGCATATGCGGCCGGTGCGACGGTGACGGTGTTGTTCAGCCCGGCGCCCACCCGGCCGGGGTTCGCCTTCCTGGGCTGGTCCACTGACCAGACGGCATCGGCGGCGGCGTACGCAGCGTCAGGTACGGCGACGCTGGCGATGGGTTCGGCCGATGTGACGTTGTACGCCGTGTGGCAGGCGGTACCGGTGCCCCCGGTACCCCCCGTGCCCCCCGTCGTGAATCCCGTCGTACCGCCGGTGGCCCCGGTCGTACCGCCGGTCTCTCCCATCGTGACGCCGGTTGTACCCCCGGTGTCGCCGGTGTCCCCGGTCGTCCAGCCGGTCCCGACAGTACCGGGTGGTGGCACCGTTGCGAGCGACACCAATGTCTGGGGCGTCCTGTGTGGCCTCGCTTTGCTGCTGGTCGGAGTGGCGGGCCTCGGGCTGCGGCGGCGTCCCGAAATGTAGGTCAGCCGATCCCACCATCATCGGGAGTATTTCTTAGAGAAGTCTGTGACAACCGCCACCAGACTGTACTTGTCATCAAGGAAGGTACGAAGGAGGTGGTCACCTGAGAGATTCCCTTTCTGTTAAAGAGCTCAGACCTTACTGGCCCCGGATAACCCTCCGGGGCCAGTGTTTTGTAGGACGGGCCTGAATGGGATGAGCCAGTGTGGAGTCCGGTGTGGTGGTCCCCGCGGTGTGGGGGTTATAGGCCAAAATGTGGGGTTATAGGCCAAAATGTGTGTCTGATCCGGGTGTGTCGTTGACTGGTTTCGCGGTGAGTTGGGCTTGGGCTAGCCGGGTTTGGCGTCGGGCGAAGCGTGCGACGGCGGTCCAGATTCTGTG
>Ga0123354_10000409_pt1 | contig 41745 bp, 28 predicted proteins | sample TergutLab28metaG_2_FD_97872 | JGI IMG/M metagenome (GOLD analysis project Ga0123354, IMG submission 97872) | Labiotermes labralis P4 segment gut microbial communities from Petit-Saut dam, French Guiana - Lab288 P4 | ecosystem: Host-associated > Arthropoda: Insects > Digestive system > Gut ... | reverse complement strand
TAAGTAAGTAAGTAAGTAAGTAAGTAAGGAAGCAAGTAAATAAGTGAGTGAGTGAGTAAGTAAGTGAGTGAGTAAGTAAGTAATTAAGTAAGTAGGTAAGTAAATAAGTAAAAGTAGGTAAGTAAGTATTCAATGGATTTGAGTGATCAACAATGGCTAATTTACCCTGGGAGAAACAGCTCCTGGTACCCATTTAATAGGAGGTTTTGTCAAATCCAGAGCTGGCCTGCATGCTTTCAAGGGGGGGAGAAAAAAAATTGCATTGTCATGAATTGAACCACAATTCCTTGGTACTACAGCCTGTATCGTAGTCAGTATACCAACTATGCTATCCCAGCTCAATATAATCTACACTAGTGAAAATTATGCACAGAAATGCCTCACAGAGTTCTCAGCAACGAAATCCTCACAGCTAAGTCCTTCTTGACAAGCCAATTATTGCTCAGCTAGTTCAGTAATTTCCTGCATCTCTTTTGGCAAGAGCCTACAACTGGGTGCATAATCATATGGAATTGAAATGTTCATCACCATGTTCACAAAGGCTTCCAATGGGAACCTATACTCAGCCAAATTAATCCAGTCTATACCCACTCCCACAATTTCTTTAAGATCCACTTTAATATTACCCTCCCACACAACACCTAGACCTTCCAAGTTGTCTGTTCCATTCAGGTTTTCTAATCCAGCCTCTGTATGCATTTTTCGTCTCTCCTGTATGCTACATGCCCAGCATCTCTTCAATTTCATCATCCTAATAATATCTGGTGAAGAGTATAAATCGGGAAGCTTCTTATAATGCAACTTCTTCCACCTTTCTGTTAGCTTCTCCCTGTTTGGTCAAAATATTCAACCCACCAGTCTGTTCTCAATCACACTCAATTTCTTTAAGATTTGTGGTTGTCAGAGTGGTGAAAATTCATTGTTGTCTTCCAGGTTATGACTCCATGCTGCAGTCCAGTAGATGGGTACTAAAGTTTTGGAGGTTAAAGCCCTAAATATGGCCGCAAATGTTCCTCCAAAATGCTGGTACCCACCTACTAACTTACAACACATCATCACAATGTAGACAACTACAACAAGAGACATACCAAGTTTCATATAATTTATGAGAGTATGCTATCACAGCCATGAATTATAGACTGAAGAATTTGATAGACAGCAAATGTTGTTCTTCCACAACTTATTCCATTGGTTTTTATTATTTTGGGAAGTGTGTCTCTCTCACCATTCTTTGTACTAAACTGAACACAATATTAAGTTGAAACAATGTGAGAAGCCCAAGCACAGAGCCACCTGCTGCCACAGACATTGCCAGCGCTGACCTGCTCAAGCGGTGCCTGTTCACTACTTGCTACAAGAAGGTGATGCTGTTGTTGCTGCTGCTTCTGTATCTCCCACAGCTGCCCAAGCTTATCCATCAACATCGCATTCTCCTCTCTTAAACAGACCCTCTCATGCCTGCAAGCAATATTGACTCCATACAATCTATACTACTGCTTTTGCCAATAAAAGATGTCAAATTCCACATCCAGTGGTGTCTGTAACCAAAAAGGGATCTATGGAATGTGAATAAACTTGTGAATAAACTGAACTAGGACAGACATGACAGCATGTGTCAGTTTATCATGCTGAGAGACACTAGTTAAAAGGTTATGGTGCTCTGATATGCTAAACTTGAACCTCAATGTTCTAAGTGTTCCTGTGATTTGGAAAAACAGGTCTCTTACATAATTAACCCTCTTCAACACCAGACAGTGAAAATCGTACAAGTACTGAAGACAAACTGATAGAAACTGTTTTTAACTCTAAACACACTACAATGCATGTAAATGAGCCATTTGCCACATTATTTAAATACTAGGTTATCACACATAAAATCATGAATCAAATAAAACAATTATTATTTATATTAAACTGTTAAGAGAGCAACAGAAAGCCACAGCTCTGATAGTATACGCTTTAGTACAGAGACAAATTTATCTGCCTACCACACGTACAGTAATAAGTTATGTTTACTGGCATGCATATTTGTTCTTTCCACTAATCTCACTTTGCCACATTTTGTCTTATTCAGTAAATGCAGCTGCACATAAACCCTATTTCTTTGACAACTTCATTTCATTTCTCAGGTCTGATAAACAATATGGTTTATTATAATGGAAATTCAGATACACCATGGTGCAAGTAAAATGCGCCCTCTCTAAATAACGAAATATTTACTTTAGATTGAAGTTTGGGGGAATGGTAATGTTCTGCATTTGTGTCCACGATGTGCCTGGGTGCCACCTATTTTAATTGGAGATTTGCATGCTTTCCTCAACTCTCCACAAAATTGCCAGGAGAGTACATGTTGTAAGCAGCAACCCCAGAATCATTATCATCAGCCAATGACATCACCCAGTTTGATTATCATCCTCTGATCCTCTATTTCCTCCCATACCAGATCCTCTCTTATTTATCAACACTTTCTTCTTACTCTTGTCTCTATATTGGTCTATCCTTGTCTCTGATTTCCCACACAGTAATTTATTCACAATACATATTCATTTTTTAAACTCTCAAATGAATTCTACTACCATCAATAAAATTTTAACACTCTTACTATATTACAAATTCTTCTCCAGAAAATTTACCTTCAGTCAGGAAAGAATTTTTAAACAACCAGATACTGAAGACTCACAGCAAATGGTCATAACACACGACAATAATTCACTGACCTTACGAGTTTTGGGACACACTTTAATAGAAACATCTACTTTAACTTGTTCTGGGTTGCTCTGAGATGTTTTCTTGACTGCTCTGCATTGCTCAGCCCCTAGCATGAGATAAGGAACCACTCAGTACTTCAGCTGCTGTTAACTGAAGCAACTGAACAAATCACAGAGCACAATTATGTCCAGGTTCTTCAGTCTGGAAGTAAGACATGCAAACAGGTATGTTTGCTGCTAGCAGTAAACCTAACGTTCGAGGTCAAAGAATAGGAGAACTCCAGCATGATCACACATTGTGACATAGTAACATGCAGCAAGATCACTGTGCCATAGTTTGTACCCTCCAGCATAAACATTTTGTGCCATAGTTAGTACCCTCCAGCATGATCACACATTGTGCTATAGTATCTCATAGCGTGATCACTGTGCCATAGTACCCAGCAGTATGATCACACATTGTGCCATAGTTATTACCCTGCAGCACAATCACTTATTGTAACAATTAGGTGCAAGCCAAGTAAGACATTGCTTAGTGTAACACATTGTGACAGGCCTCTAAATACACTTGAAATAACCAGAAAATTTATATATGATGATGGTTTTCCCACAGAAAACAATACATTCTTTAGTTATAAAATACAGGTCAGAAGGCACTGGACTATCCAAGCAATAATGGGAAAATTACCTTCAGTAGTTGATAAGGTTTATTCTAATAAGTAATGTCACCATGAAAGTCTAGATACTTCACTAATTCACAGTACAAAGTGAATAAGCTTCAGCAGTCTCACACACTACTGTCTTATGTTGTCACACAACCTGATGTCTTAAATTTCAGATCTTGGCTTGTCAAGTCTTACACACTGTTAAAATTGTAAAAACGTAAAGTTGTCCCTGTCCACGCCATGAAGGCATATACGGGGAGTAAAGGTAGAGCTCCACTCATTCTGAACCTTGCTACTAGATGGAAGTGAGTGATCAACTTCATACCCTAGCTGTTTTTCCCATAATAAAGAACTTTGGTACCCACTGAATAAAAGGGTGGGTTGGCCCGAGAGCAAGTCTGATTGGTTTCAGTGGACAGAAAATCTCTTTCTCCAGCTCGCATTCAAATCCAGGACCATCCAGCCCATAGCTAGTTATTATACCAAATATGGTATCCTGGCTCCCTCATTAATTAGTAATCATTTATAAATAATGAAAATCAAAGAATCAAATGACATAGTAAGTAATGTATCAAAGAGTAAGTTAAAGCATAAAGTACAATCAAGCTTGCCTATTTTAAATATATAGTGTTACATATGGCAGAAGGAATGTGTTGCTAACAGCTCAATAGAACACTTCTGTTCACTCGAAGGGGAGAGGATGTCCCTGCTCTAATACCAAATATGACTCTGGGTACTGAACCACTGTAATCACTTATTAATCTTATAAAAACAAGACAAGATGTACTTCATTAACATAGACTTTAATGACCTAGCTGCCAACAATGTTATGCTTTCCTATCAGTGTCACATGGTGAACACAACATTCCAAACATCAATGGAATTAAGATGTATTAACAATGATGGAAACTCAGTTTGGCAGAAATTTTAATACAGCATGAATGGCTTCAGAACTGGACTTCAAGGAACTATGATGCAGTTTTGCTACCCTCAGAGCTAGGATGGTGCAAAACAGATTTTACATATTTTGTGACAATCATGAATGGGTCCTGGGCTGCCAACCCATTTGTCCTACCCTAGGAACAGCTCTGCTATTTGCAGACAATGACTCTCTGGGTGGACTTGAGGTTCAGCATGTGATCCAAACCATGAAAGAGGTCTGGTGCACTTCCTGACTTGGGCAGCGACAGGGTAGGCAAGCAGAAAAATCCATGATACATTTGACAAGCCTCGAACCAGAGATCTTTTGCACAGAAGGTGAACATCTGCCCCTCTTCTAGAGTTGTCACATTTTTAAGAAACAGGGCAATTTTTGTACAGAATGCAGAACAAGGCTTGGATGTAACAGGGAGAATAATTATCACTTTTTTCCTTTTCCCCTCACTGCACATTCAACTATTTATAAAACCAACTTCTCAAAACACAAATACAGTTAATTATTCCAATTTAGTATAATGTATCATGATTTTCTCAAAGTTTAGCTACTAGGTAATTACGGGATGGAAACCAAATTTAAAACCAGAGATGCTGTACACTTCTGTCTACCCTCAGCCTGTTGTAGGAAAAGGTTTAATATCAACAGGAAAACAAAAAGCCTGGTATGATAAGCACATGTCAAACAAAGGTCAGATGAGACAGATAACAGCAAGAACTCCACAGTCCAACTGACAGACGAAACATCCTACACTCTGAACATTTCAAATGAAGAGACATGAGTGTGGTTTATTCTCTTCTCTTCATTGATTCTGTAGGAAAACAAATGCTCTTTCCCCTTCTCAGTCTATTTCTAAATGTGACTAAAATTTTAGTGTCCTAAATTTGAAAAAAAGTTAAATATCATTACCATTAAGACAGCCAAATAAGTATGAAGCAGTGGGTTCCATACTCAGCTTCTGAACATATGATTGGAATGAACATTGTAAAGAAATAAAAACAGCATCTAAGATTTGTGTTAGAATTTTTGCATGAAAGTACCATGTCAAGTTAAGCTGGTGTGCCAATGTTTTGGAAGTCTCCATTTTCAGGGTGAAATTATGAACAATGCAGCTAGTCTACCATGAGGAAGTTAATAAATTTCTGTGTTTTATGGGACAACTTTGACAGTTTCACGGTCCAGCATTACAATTAAGAGTATGTTCAATTGTAGGCACTCAGTGGAGGACAAGTGACTGCTAATTTTCTTGAAATTTAGTCATTCCAGCCTACCACAACATGGTAACACCAAATAAAAACTGAGAGAGAGAAAGAGGAAACAGAAAGCATGATGGAAAGAAAATTAACATGTCTCAACAAATCTTTGTGAAAGCCTTTAAACTGCAGCATTAGCCCACAGAAATGCAATTAGTTTACTGTTTCAACAGAGAGAACGACACCACCATTCTGAGTTCAGAAGCTGAGGAGTGCCCACCATTGCAGAACATACAGGGGGTTCTTACTTGTGTCTGGTGGAGGATTCCTCCAGCTTCTCTGTGAGTGAGTGACATTCGTCTTTCAGTTTTTCCATCACTTGGTTCTGGGACTGAATCATGCCTTCAAGTTCAGCAACAGTTTGAGCTGAAATGGGACCGCAATCACTGTTACAAAATTATTTAAATTTGCATTGGTCTCGTTCTGTAGCTGTTGCACAGCATTACATATGTCAATGCAGTGACTGTGATCAGTCTGTGTCTGGCACAGCAGCAAGTTACACTTTGGTAAAAAAGTTTGTTTGGCTTTTGTGCCAAAAAAAATGAGGCAATGAACATATAATGTAACACTGAGACATGTTTATGTAGCCGTTGTTTCCATGGGAAAGCATTAAGTATTACATATTCTGAGTGTGTGTCTTAGTTATCCAGCATGTAATGTGCATGCAATGCATATTGTCATCGATGGCAGGTCTGGCCCTACCATAATTTTCCACATTATCTCATAAATGGCACGATTTTTGGGAAAAATGATTCAAATGTGTGTTTTGAGTTTCTCTACAACTTTTGTCTGAAACATTTCTCATTCTAAGAAGAATTCAGTGAGATATTACAAATGTGCACAGGTCTTCATGTATAGTAACTGTTATTCTTGTCAGATTTTAATGAAACTTGAGTTTCTCAACAGGTTATTGAAAAATATTCAAAAGACAAATTTTATTACAATGTGTCTAGTGGAAGCTGAATCATTCCACGCAGATGGATGGATGGATGGACAGATGATCCAACAAGACGAAGCTAATAATGGCTGTTTGCAATTTTGCGAACACGCCTAAATTGTGATAGAAACTTACTTTTGATGAGGAAATGAAAGTGGTGTAGTGCTGAAGTAGGCATTATATAACAACAAATAAAAATTTGGTAAAGAACAAAATGGATTTTGACATGGGTGGCCAGGTAATGGGAATTTCTCTCTCCAAGAAAGCAAAGAGTATGTAATGTTGAGCAACTAATGGGGTTTTTGAAACTCAGAGAAAGCTTTAGACAAAGTTAAACCTAACTGGTCCAGTGTCAAGCTCAAATCAACATATTATTTTACAAGGTTTTATACTATTTTCTCTAAGCTTCTGCCATCTAATGGCTGCTTTTGAACTCTGAAGATTAGCAATTTTCTGAAAAATTAATCTGGACCATACTATTGAAATTCACAGATGACACATGCAACCAAACCCCTGTCCATGTACGAACATGCTGGACCACAACAAAACACTTCTGCTCCACCTGACTGACAATGGCTGCCTAAATCATAACAGATACTGTCACAGTAGTAATTAGACAAAAAACATTTTTGGTGCGTACAGGATTATATAAGTTATAAGATAAGACCATAGTAAAATTCAGAATTGCCTAGACACACATAAATATTAATGTCAAGGTCTGTTGGTAACAAAAATGTTACATACAGTTTGCCATTAATGTTAAACATGGATTCCTAAGAACAGAAATAACAACAATATTTGTGTCATGCCTCCAAGTTTGGCAACAGTTTCGAATGAAATGGGATAACTTGTTCAGTTGTAGGAAAAAATGACCAAGTTCAACAACAGTTCAATTATTTGTGTCCACCATGTCAAAGTTTCAATTTCTAATGTTCCTTTATCAGTTTTTTTAATAGCAATGTGTTAGATACTGATATCATGTGGCAGTGAAAGAGAAAAGCAGGCTAAGAGCAAAGGCTTAATTGGCTGGGATATGAACAGAAGTAGTTATCACACTTTTTAAGGCACTACTCTGGCATACTCTAAGCAGACTTAAGAAAACCACAACAAATCTGTCAGGATAATCAGTTATCTGATTTTAAGTATGAACTTGTGCTTAGAAAGTACATCAATTACTGCAGTGTATCATGCATTGAAAATAACTTCATCTACATAACACTGCTACATTTTACAAAACAAAACAAATTTTGAAATACACTATGAAGTAATACCAATATATTAACCAACTTTTGTGCACTACACTGTGTATACTAAATCACACACTAGTTTCAACTCCGATGTGTTTTGGCATCTAAATATGCCATCTTCAGGGATTTCAGTCTAACGGTAATTTATTTTCAAAACATCTAAATAGCAATTTTATAAGCAACACTGAATGACTATAAGCAATTATTAAACATTCGTTATAAGACTATAGTTTAAAAACATACATGTGAAACTTTAAAAACACTGTTTCCACCACAGAAAATGAGAATACAATGAATAAAGATGTTTGAAAACTCTGAAGAATAAGGCCGAGGGCCTTGACTGATCTTGCCAAAGACTAAGACCCAGATTGCCCTGGACTAAGTATGGGAGTGATGAACTTTGGTTGGTTGGCTGTCTGGTTTCCGAGCCCAGACTGGCTCTGTCGCATACTGGTGTCATGCGATGTTTATCAGGCGCTTAGGTGAAGCCGCTGTGCCTGGTGGATGGAAGTACAGGCCGTGCCCCGACTTTGCATCAAATACCCTGGCATTTGCCTTACAACTGATGAAAATCAAGGTAAACCTCAGTCAGGGTAATGGCCCCCAGCAAGCGGTACTACATCTAACAAGCCACGCCTATCAGCTCTGCCAACCAGCCAATGGCAGAGCAGGCTGGACTGCAAGCGACTGGAAGAAAAAGAGCCCATTCTGACCAATGGAGACATTGAATCAGTGAGTCGAGTCGGTCACAGGGTCGAGTCGAGTCGATCATTCTAAAGAGTGGCAATTTTGATTTGACTTGGAGAAAGGATTGTGATACCTGCCTGCCTGCCTGGCTGGGTTGACTGGTGAAATGGGTTATTGACTGAGCTGGTTTCTGCTCTGAGTCCACAGCAGAACTACACCAGAGGACTGACGGGAGGATCTTTCGGAGTGCCCCTGCTGAAGCGTCATGCTGTGGCAGGACGAGTTAGTCTTTATTAAGGCTATTTCTACTCTGCAGCTTTCGCCAGCCCTTCTCAAGGAGCTGAAGCTGGCTATGGCTTGGAGGAAGAAGCAGCAGTCAGCGGTGCCTGCTGGGAGACGCAGAACCACATCTGGAAACGGGGCCAGAGCATCCCAACAGCTCGCGGGCAAGCCAATGAGTTAGCTTGCTTGGGCGAGTCGATGAAGCCTGCCAACAGGCACCCAGCACCTGGGGGTGGGTCCGCGCCTCTGCCCGCGAATTCATAAGTCATGGGCGAACAAGCTGCTGTCGGCAGCCGGCAACCCGGACCATCCAGGGGAGGGGCAACGTACATGGCTGTACTGGTCGGGCCCATCGCCCCTTCTCAGTCAAGTGGGTTGCTCAAGCCCACAGCCATGGATTCGGACCAGTCCGAATCTGGTGTCTCATCCAAAACAACCAACAGGCGCATGTCTAGCGACATGTCTGGGCCTGAGCGACAAGCCAGATGTCACCACTTCAAACGCCCAAGTGGCCAACGCCTGCCTACCAGCAGGAAAGCGTCCTAATAAGACGCCTAATTTTATTTTAGGTTTTAGCGAAGCCCATTCCTTCCTGGCCTGGTTGCAGGCATCCTGCCCGGGCGGTCTGACGGCCCAAATAAAAAGCGAGAAGTTGATGGTCGTACCATCAACCGCTGACGGGATCCGAGCCTCGGTCAGCGCACTGCGGTCCGTTAACGGGAAGGACGGTGTGAGTTTCCACACCTTTACTCTCCCGGAGGAGCGCTGTGTGCGGCTCCTGGTAAAGAATCTGGGTAGAGGTATGCCTGAGAGCGTTGTCCGAGAGGAGCTCGAATCCCTGAACATTCTAGTCCAGGGGGTCACGCAGCTGCGATCCGGACGTCGCGACCAGCACCCTGCCAAGGACCGTCCTCCCACCCCCAACTTCATTGTATCAGTGGCGCGAGGGCCTGAAGTGTCAAAAGTGCGACCGCTCACCGAACTCTGCGGCTTGCGAGTGACGATGGAGTCGTACGTGGCTCCTAAAGGCCCGCTGCAATGCAAGCGCTGCCAAGGCTTCGGCCACACGCGGCGTAACTGCGAATAAGCAACCCGGTGCGTCGCATGTGGGGGCCCCCACCTCTCAGGTGGATGCTCTACCCCGCGGGAGCAGCCTCAGTGCTGTGGCTGCGGGGGAAACCACACAGCTAGTGACTGTGTGAAGTGGAAGGAAGCAAAGGCGGCTCTTGCAAAGCAAGCGTCCGAACGCAGCCGAAAGAGTGTGTCGCCACAGGCCAACCTGCTGCTCCGAAAGCTCAGCGGGCCAGTCCCTCTGCCGAGCAGATGGACCTGGGCGAGGGGTGGAATCACGTCGTTCGAGGGGGTTGTGTCAAGGTTACCACGACTCCACCCACCAACCGATGACGGAGGCGCCAGATCAGCCTATAGTGACCGCCACCAGGGAGACGGCAAGGCCTAAAACACCTGAGCCCAAATTCACAGCAGCCCTATGCGGGCTTCTGGGAAGTCTAAGAAGAAAGCAGCCGCGAGTGTCAAAACTGTGGCCGCCACATCCACAAAACCCAGCCCGGTTGTCCCCACCCAAAGTTCCACCTCGCCAAATCTCTGATCTCCTCGATCACCTTCACTTCTATGCATGTGTGGAGCTGTCTCGGCTCCTCATGTCCATCTCCTCCCTCCCCACAGGGGCAGCTCGCCCTCGCGCTGTTCTGAAGACCGCCATTCTTCTTGTAGCCGAAAATGGCAGCACGCCCTAGGAGGACAGCGGTGTAACGCCCTGCGGCTCGCCTGCTGGAATGCGGACGGAGTGCGCGGCAGGAAGCTTCAACTGGAGCATTCTCTCTACCAGCACGGTGCCGATATGTCTCTTAAGTGAAACATTCCTTAACCCTGGTCAAGCATTCAGGCTTGCCAATTATATCTGCCACCGCACAGACCGACAACTGCGGGCGGCACAGCCATGTTGGTCCGCCGTGGTATAGTCCAACACTCAGTGCGCGTTACAGGCCTGACCCACTTGGAGGCTACTACCATCCAAGTAACAATGGCCGGCAAACCGGTGTTAATCCTTGCGGCTTACCTTTCGCCTTCCCGCCCACTGATCGGAGCGGAACTGACCGCCTGTTTCGGCGGGGGATTGCAGGTCTTGATGGCTGGAGATCTCAACGCCAAACACGTAGATTGGAATTCGCGGCTGAACACGAGATGGGGAAACTCCCACGTGATTATGCCGACGAGAACTCTTGTCTGATCTTTGGACCGGACAACCAAACACCATCCCATACAACACCCCAGTTACTCCCGATGTCTTGGACATCGTGATAACCAAGATCCTCTCATTTCCGGTGCATCTGACTTCGTGCTCCGCACTACGTCGAACCGCCTCCCGGTTCTCATTGACACTGCGTGTCGCTCATCCTTTTACCACCCACCGGATCGCCCTGAATTCAGGAACAAAGATTGGGCCAACTTCCAAAATCAGTTGGAAGAACTAATGCCGTATGATCCGGAATTGTATGAGATGGCAATCGATACATGCGTTGAGAACCTCTCCGGCGCCGCTCTGAAGGCTCTGGCAGTATCACCCCAAAGCCTAGCCCGCGTGTCGACCCACGGCCTCCGATAGCGGCAGGATGAGATACGCCTGAAAAACCGGCTGCGGAGGCAGGGGCAGATGGCCAGGGAGCCCGCTCTGATAGCCGAGGTCAACCGCCCGCAGAGATCGGTGACACGCCGGCTCAACGTGTGGAGAAACGACCAGTGGAGCGCGACCAATTGGGTGATGAGTTCCTACTCCATCTCCCCCCTGGTCACCCCAGGGGGAATCGCTATCTCAGACTCTGAGAAAGCCGAAGCCCTTGCAGACAATCTGGAGGCTCAATTTCAGCCGGTGACCGATCCTTCGGTCCCGGCAGTTATTGAGATGGTTGACGTGGCGCTGAGGTCTTAACTCTTAAGCCCTGCCGGCGAACCACATTTAACCACCCCTGACGAGGTTCACGAAGCCATAAGGGGTCTCAAGTTCAGCAAGGCTCAGGGCCCGAACGGTATACCGAACAGGGCATTGAAGCATCTTCCCAAGCGAGCGGTTTCCCTCCTCGCCCGTATCTTCAATGCGGTTCTCCGCACCCATCACTTTCCCCAAAGCGTGGAAGCACGCGCGAGTGATCTCTATTCTTAAACCGGGGAAGGATCCAGCACTGCCCCCTTCCTTTCGGCCCATTAGACTCTTGGACACGATTAGTAAATTATTTGAAAGGATCTTACTACCTAGGATCTTACGTGTAATAAACGAACGCAAACTGACGCGAGACGAGCACTTTGGTGCTAGACCCAGACATAGCATGTCCTTGCAGCTGGCCCGCCTCGTTGAAAGGATAACCAGGAAATTTGGCTAAGAGGCTCACCGGCGGAGTTTTCCTCGACGTGGCCAAAGCCTTCGACAGCGTCTGGATCGATGGTCTCCTCTACAATCTAACGCTCCTCAACGTCTCGTCTTACATAGTCTACTCAATCTCATCCTACCTCAGGGATCGGATTTTCGAAGCGACCTTCCAGACGGCTACGTCATTTCGCCGAGGCATGCTGGTTGGGGTGACTCGGGTGGACTGATCTGTCCTGTCCTCTTCAGTCTGTATGTCAACGACATGCCCCACCCTCGCCATCACGTCGAGTTTGCCCTCTAAGCGGACGACGCGGCCATCATAGCAACGCCCCGCAAGCCGACGCTGCTTGTCAGCTACCTGTAGTCATAACTCAACGACATTCAACGGTGGTTGATTGAATTGAGAATCGCCATGAATGTCTCTGAGAGCACTGCAATAATCTTCGCGTGTTCCGGACGGCGCTTCATCCAGCCCCGACCAGTAACATTCTTCGGGGAACCAATCGAATGGGTCGAAACAAATCGTTATCTGGGGGTGACCTTAGATACACGGCCACTTGGTCGCCTCACATCGAGCAGGTTAGGAAGAGGGCTGCTCAAAGGTTGGGTCCCATCCTGTAAAGGAAGAGTGATCTATCCGTCAGGAACGTAGTCCTGCTATACAAGCAGCTCACCCGCCCCATGATGGACTATGCGTGCCCTGCATGAAGGTCCGCTGCCAACAACCCTGTCCGGAAGCTACAGGTTTTGCAATCCAAGTGTGTTTGCCTCGCTAAAGGTGCTCTTGGTAAGTAAGTAACGGGCAGATACACGAGGATCTGGGCGTTCCGCTGTTTGCCGACCACATCAGGGCCCTGACGGAGATCTTCGACTCAACGTTAGCTTTGTGGGGAACCCCCTACTGCGGCCACTCAGCAAATACTTACGCTGACCGAGGGCTGACCCTGGGGACAGCAGGCTAGTCGAGGCCATCGCCCGCGATGGCCAAGTCGACTAAACGAATCGCGTTCGGTGCTGATCAGCCGAGCGCCCTTCGGCTACCCTGACTGAGGTTTTCCGTAATTTTGCTGAGATGTAAGGCAAATGCCAGGGTATTCGATGCAAAGTCGGGGCACGGCCTGCACTTCCCTCCACCAGGCGCAGCGGCTTCACCTAAGCGCCTGATAAACGTCGCATAACACCAGTATGCGACAGAGCCAGTCTGGGCTTGGAACCCAGAAAGCCAACCAACCAAAGTTCATCACTCCCATACTTAGTCCAGGGCAATCTGGGTCCTAGTATTTGGCAAGATCAGTCAAGGCCCTCGGCCTGTCTTCAAAATCGCTAGCGTAAGCATAATCCCCTGTTAGAATTTAGGTATCTGTTACTGAGCCCAGCTATGCGGTCAAACGCAGGAATGGCTAAGAGACAGGGGGACGTCGACTTGCACTTCGCAAAAGTATCCGTCCCCCCAGTTAACACTTTGGCTTGGCTTGGCACCTAAGCGCCTGACAAACGTCGCATAACTCCAGTAAGCGACAGAGCCAGTCTGATTTTGGATTCCAGACAGCCAACCAGCCAAAGATTATCCCTCCCATACGTAGTCCAGGGTTGGCCCTAGTCTTTGGATTAACCAGTCAAGGCCCTCAGCCTGACTTCAAAATCGTTAGCGCAAGCATATTCCCCTGTTAGAGTTTAGGTGTCTTACTAAAGCCTAGCAATGCGGTCAAACACAGGAATGGCTAAGAGAGAGGACACTTCAAGAAAGAAGACACGATGTCCGACTGCCCGGCCACGAAGCCCCGTGGACCGGGCACACCACCGCTCATCCGGAACATACAGCAGCAGCAGTCCATCAGCACAAGTCGCTGCCTCCTCAACTACACCGCGGACCTCCGGCCAATCAACCGCGTGACTAGCCGTTCATCACCGCGACCTCACTTCTCAGACGGTATGACAACTTTTGACATTAATAAATATTTGTAGATATGTATGTGGTACTGTAGTTGTCAATCCAATTTAACCCTACAGTACCTCCATACACTCAACTCCATGAAGTGCCAAAGTTGAGAATGAGTGGAGCTATACCTCTGCTCTCCATATGAATTCATGGTGTGGACAGGTACAACTTTTTTATAAACTTCTGTCAAGTAGTGATATTATATAGCATTAGTAACACATAATGAATAAGCATGAAGGATCAGTGGAATGGTGCTGATAAGGGAAAACTGAAGTGTTCAGAGAAAAACCTGTCCCAGAACCACTTTGTTCACCATAAATATCATATGGGCTGACCTGGGATTGAACCTAGGACCCCGCAGTCATAGACCAGTAACTAACCACCTGAGACAACACAGCCAGGCAGAGTGAATGAATTGTAATTTCACCATCTGCTTTTTCAAATGCAAAACATTTTCCACAGACAAATATTACAGTATCTTTTTTCAAGTACCTTAAAGAGCTACAGCAATGTCTCGATATGCAGACATTTTCACTCATAACATGGTGGACAAGGGGGCATCACTGTTGTTAACATCTGTGTTTCAGTGCCAAGACAAAGAAGACATCTGGCATATTTACTACCCTAATGGGTGCCTATTAAAACTGCTCTGTCCATCCACAAGCATGTAACTTGAGAACTGCTGAATGGAATTTAATATATTTTGTGAGCTGTTTCAGTCTTCATTTATGTTTCAAAATCTTAACAAACACATGACACAAAGGCATACATGTATTACTACTTGAATCTCCAGCATAATTTGCCAAATATTCACTGGGGCAAAAAATGTTTCAAACAAAATTTGTATTCAGCGTCTTTCTAATGTACGGAATGAGTTCAACACAGTGCCAATTAATCAGCACAGTGAACAGATTTACTCAACAGAAAAATTTCATGTCAGTGACAGAATATCACTTCTCTTTCTCACATTTCTTATTCCAGAAAGTAATATGAAGAGCATAAATGTTAGCATCTTACTCATAATTCCCTCTGCCAAATGTGTGTCTTAAGTGTACACCATATAATTTAACAGTCTTGTTGAAATACACTTCTTTATCCCCCTTCCTTCTCTACAACTTTGGAAAATTAAATGTGGGGAAAATTCATGATGGTGGTATACGAGGTAGTAACATAGTTTTACACATCCAGAAACCAGGTGAGTTTGCTTTGAAAATGGTACATACTTCAGAGAGGTACTATATAAATATATGAGATAAGCTTCAACCCTTATAACCTATACTCCTTCCAGAAACTCCTTTCACCCTGCAACATTCCACTAAAAATCCTAGATATTATAGACAAGCAATATGTGTTTGTTAATCATTTTTGAGAATATGAACATGATTTTAGAATAACAAGTCTGCTCACTCTATCACAAAACAGATTTTAAGTGCTGACATCTATTAGAAAATTCACATATCTTCAGAATACAAGTGCTCCTCATGATTTCATTTTAATGTGTCTAACTACATGAGACAAATTTAAATTAACAGTCCTCATCATAATGTAAATTGCTTGCTGGTCTTTCAAAAGACATTGAAGGAATGGAAGTACAGTAATGTGAGCAGAAGAAGCAAATGCAAGAGGAGAAGGGAAGACCTGGCAAAGGCCAGAGAACCTCTTCTACTCACTTACTACTTGCTCTCTTTGAGGAGATAAAGAATATTCATACCATGTACAGGACAGTACAATACAGTACAGTACAGTACAGTACATTACTACATTGTTAATTTTGAGGTGTCTTTACTTAGTAATATTGTTGTGCACATGTGTTTTATTACATTATGAGCCATTAAAATAATTCCACGGTAATGTTTGGAAAAGGCGATGTGCATCCTGCCAGTTGTAAGAAAGAATCAGGTGGATATAGAGCAAGAAAATCAATAAATCTTTAATAAAAGAAGTAATTCATTATGAAAGACAAACATGAGACACTATCTGACACAGGAATCCAGAAATCTACACTCAGAAATTTTCATAATACTGGGGGGGGGGGATTTGCAGTTGTGCAGTGCTGCTCCATTCAGTGACACAAATATCAAAAGCATGGAAATGGAAACAATCAAGTGATTTTTGCCCCAAGGATGCAGCATTCCTGTGAATGTTTCAAGGATATTATGCCATCCCATTTCTTAGCAGTATCTGTCTTTCTTTATCAGATTAAGTACTCATAATGCAATTCATTTATAAAAACAAAAAATACTATAAATATAATAAAAAGTACATAAGGTACTGCTCCTGACATTCTGTTTAAGTGAAGCAAGAATAACCTAATGTCACTTTTAAAGGTTCCAGACATTTCTATTGGTTATTATGGTTAAATCACATAAAAATAATTTTTTTTTGGGGGGGGGGGGGGGGGGTGACAGCAGAGCTGCAAATGTCATGAAGTATCTGTACATTCAAGTACCTGAGTATCTCTGCTGGGACAGCAAACCTGACATCTACAATAAACTACTTACACTGCACTGAACCCATACGACAGGCACAAACGTGGATGAAGCCAGATCAATATTCAAGGAACTCACCATGTTTAGCTTCCATATCCATTATCATTGCTGTCAGCTCTTTCTCTCTCTGCCCCGTCTTCTGTTTTGAGGGAGATGAGGAAGATCCATGAGCATTCTCTTTTGTCATCTTGGCAAGGTTAGCCTGCACACAATTCCACTTTCTATAAGCAGAAATTCCCCCCCCCCCTCTCCCCCCTCCCCCAGTAAAGGATAAATACTTGCCACATCAACATTATGACCACTCCATGCCCATCATATGAAACAGCCAATCTTTGAATGTCATTCTTCAAATAACATATATTTTAATAACCCAATACAATAAAACCCTATTGATGCCTCCACCTGTAGTGTTATCTTACTCACAGAGTACACTTTTCATCTCATTTTACTTTCTCAAGGGAAGAATGTAAGATTATAAGGTCACCATGTTGCATGTGTGAGCATGCACATGCATGTGCGCACACACACATACACACACACCTATATCTAGAAGGCCGTACAATAGGAAATTAGATTTTATTAATTCTATGTGGAATTCCCTCATATTCATATGATTTCCATCATGCACAAGTAAGGATAATAGGTGTGCTATCATCATCCTTAGAAAGAAATTTGGTACATGCACGGTGTGTGCATGAAACAATGTTTGTAACTCAGCACTTAAAATGTATTTTGAGTGGCTCAAACTTTGAGGTTAGGTATGAGTGACAAATTTAACATGGGCCATCAACCGGACATATACTTAACAAGTTCTTCAAAGGACTATACTAGAGGCCATAATAATAGTAATATGTATGTATGTATGTATGTTATGTATGTATGTATGTATATACATTTTTTTATTTTAAGCATGCTCCATTACACGTGTAATACTACATGCTTTTTTTTTTCATTAAACTTTTGTTATTTGATATCAGATCTGGAGTTCTTCCTTAGTCATCAGTTTATCTATCCTATATATCTCTCTCTTGTGCAGTATCAACTTCAATATATTCTCTACACTCACCATTCATTGTCCTATTTATCTTTCTTTTGTACAATATCAACTTTGATAGATTCACAAAACTAATAAAGCACTGTCCTATTTATCACTCTTTTGTACAGTATCAAATTCACTAGACTCCTAAAACACCGACCTGTTTATCACTGTTTATCAACTTCGATAGATTCACTATACTCACAAAACATTGTCCTATTATTGTACAGTACCAACTTCGATAGATTCACGAACATCACAAAACTCTGGTCTATTTATCCCTCTTTTGTACATTATCAACTTTGTTATATACCCTAAACTCACAAGCACTGTCCTATTTATAACTTTTTTTGTAAAAGATCGAAATCAATAGATTCTATAAATTCACTAAAGATTTTCCTATGCTTTGTTAAAAGCTCTAATTTGTTTGCTGGCCAGTTCTTTTGTTTGCGTAGGTGGAGTTTTATCAGGTCTCTTTGTTTTCTAGTTGCTATGCATTGGAATAGTATACGATCCATTGTTTGGTCATCTTTGTCACATATGCACTTTGCGTCTTCCCGTAGGTTAAATCGGTATAGATATGCATTCATTTTACCATGTCTGGATAGTACCGCAGTTAGCTTTGAGGTTAGGTTAGTTTTTGTCCCTATTCTGTCCATTACTGTTGGGAAATACTGCTTTCTTGCCTCTGCTTTGGATGTTTTTTTCCATTGTTCTTGCCATATTTGGATTGCTTCTTCTGCTGCTTCACGTTATATGGCACTTATGGGTATTCTACTGTACCCGTAGTTGGTTCCATCGCTTCACGCTGCTTCTTTGGCTAACCTATCCGCCATTTCATTACCATATATCCCTGCATGGGCCTTAACCCACGAAAACTTTATTTTCCATTTGGCTCTCTTCATGCTAGTTACCTTTTTTCTGATCTCTTCTGCAAGATGTGCATGATTATTTGGATTGTGAAGCGAGTCTAGGGAGACCATACTGTCCGTAAATATCATCACCGTGCGTGGGATGATGCTGTGGCTATTCATCGATTCAATTGTCTCTAGTACTTTTAGTATGGCCAGCTGCTCCACTTGATTATTTGAGCATCTATTGTCTAGTTTCTGCTGGACTTTTGCCACGAACTCGCTTCCTTTGAAAACCACTGCTCCAGCCCCTACTCCTTTTTCTTGTTTGCTTCCATCTGTGAATGCCTGTAGTGTAGCTTCCTCGTCTCTTACTACTTCTTCAATTGTCACTGCGTCTGCCGGATGCGGACAGTATTTATATTCCACTTCATGGTCCAATTCCATAAAACTATTGCTCTTCCTCTTTTTTGTGTTGTATCGTTTAACTGTCTCTTCAAGTTTGATAATTATTGGTGTCATTGTCGTCAACATGCAAAGGGCCTCACTTGACGTGATGCGGTACGCCTTTGCCATGCTTATGTTGATCAGGCGCTGTACTCTTATGTACTTCCGTCTGTTGTATTCTTGGTTCATTGCTTCTATCCATACTGGAGTGCCATATGTTAGCAGTGGTAGTATTGCTCCTTTGTATATGGTGTCCACAGCCGCGTGTTTGATCCCCCACGTCATTTTTGCCGCTCTTGGTAAGCTGTGGATTAATTTTCCGCACCTCTGTGCAGTTTATTTTATGTGCTCATTGAATCTAAACTTATGGTCCAGTATTATTCCCGGATATTTCATTTTAGTAACTTGGTCCAATGGTTTGTTATTTAAGTAAACTGTTATGTTCTTGTTTTCTTTCCTTTTCCTTCTTGAAACAAGCATTACTTGGGATTTTTTTTGTCGTAAAACCGTGTCTTGTTATTCTTTGCCCGTACATTTATTTTGCTTAGTTCTAAATCACATAATTTTCCAGGGCTCTCACCGACTCGCCCCTCATCGCTATGATCAGGTTGTCTGCGAATGCCACCACTTTAGTTCGTTTCATGTATTTTAGTTCCAGCAGTGAGTTGTATTGCAAGTTCCATAATCCTGGCCCACTACACGAACCCTGCGTACATCCTCTGCTTATTTGTTTATCCATCCTGAGGCTGTTCGTGGACCATGACGCTATACATTGGGAGAAATAACTTTTTGTAAGTTCATATAAGTTTTTAGGACATTTATATTCCCGTAGTTCATTCAAAAACCCCGGCCACCAAGCTGCGTCGAACGCAACCTGAACGTCCAGGCTAACTAGTACTATTACTTCACCTGCTGCCAGTCCTTGTTGTACAAAGTTTTTATTGCCATGGCCGCGGCTATGGTGCATTTTTGCGGTCTGAATCCATATTGATTTTCATTCATGTATCCTCGTGAGTACACGTGGTAGTTGATACTGTTTACCCCATTATCTTTTCCAACACCTTCCCTCCTGTGTTAAGTAGACTTATGGGACGGAATTTTGATAGCTCATCACTTCCTTCTTGTCCGGGTTTTATTATCGGTACTATCACTGCCTTTTTCCACCTCTTTGGAAAAGTTCCTTTCTATAGGCATTCGTTGTAGATTGCTGTTATGTAGCAGGGTAGGATTTCTACCAGCCTCTTATACACTTCGCTTGGTATGCCATTTTCCCCTGGCGCTTTTTATCCTCCCATGCTGACCACCGCGTTCTTGAGTTCCTGCACAGATAACTCTTTATCGTCAGCTGTGTCGATTGTTTCTTGTGTTGTTGCTCGTATCGGTTTGTGTGTTGCGTTGTCATTATCTTGGTTGTCTTCTGGTGTGAGTTTCTGTATAATGTATTGATGAGTTTCATGTAGGTTTGCTGTTAGCTTTCCGTCTTTTTGCCTCAACGTAGTTGTGGGTGCTGTTTGTTTACTCCTTCCAGCCGCTAGCTTGTATATTTCATTCCATGGGTTTGTTGCCGATGTCATTGTGCAGTACTCCTTCCAAGATGATAATCTTTCCTTCCTGATGGTTGCTGCATACTCTGCTTTGGTGGTCAGGTATTGTTCTTTCTGTTGTTCGCGTAGGACGGTGTCCCTTTTCATGCGTTGATATCTCCTCCTCTGGGCGTTTACCTTTATCCTAAGGATTGTGAGTCTTTGCGTCCACCAAGGGACTGATTTGTGATGTGCTTCCTTCTTGATTGTCATTGTTGACCTATTAGTCTGAATGAGGATTTACATGCTTTTTCCAATGCTTCTTGAAATTCTTCGACTATCTCTTTGGTGTTTGGTGCTGTTCATACTCTCTGACATAGGGCTTCATCTATTTCCTCTATTCCTGCGTCCACTGTATTTGGCCCGTGTAGTAGTTGCTCCATTATTTGTATGAAGATCCTTTGGAAGTTTTCCGTGCCCCTCTGTGTCACTCTGTATCTCATTCCTGCCTTGTTCGACCACGTCTGTTGACACAGATCTTTCCATTTACCTATACCGTATTTTATTATTTTGTGATCGGAGCAACTTTCTTTTTCATGTATCTTCCAGTCAGTAACATAGTCAATTGCCTGATTATTCATAACCGTCAGGTCGATGTTACTAGCGCCTCTTCCTGTCTGGAACGTATAACTGCTGCTTTCTTCATTGGCTATGTGCAACTGCTTGCTTATTATAGATTCCTCCAATTTATTCCCTCGGTTGTTGGTTAGGACGTCATGCCATGGGGTTGACCTTGCGTTGCTCTCAATCGCAAATATGATACCCACTCCTTTTACGCGCGTTAGAATTGTCTGTATTTTCTGCAAGTCGATATCTATCGGCCTGTTAATGTTGAAGTACATAGTAACGATTATAAGCGTGGCTCCTTCCACCCCTATTTCTACCACCACCACGTCGTCGTCTGATAATTGGTTTAGTAGTATTGCGTCTATAAGTTTGTTTTTTATTATTATAGCTGCCCGTTTCCTTCCTGCCCTCGTCGCGAATACCGTGTATGATCGTGGTATACCCATGACTTTGCTTCCGATGGTATATGGTTCTTGTATGCACAGGATGTCTGTTCCTTCTTCGTCGATTATTTTTTGTAGATTGTATGTTGCTGTCTTGGAGTGTCTGAAATTTATTTGTAGACAGTCGATCTTTATGTTCATTCTGCCTGGACTGTTCCTTTGCTTGTCTGGTTCAGTGGGCCAGCCGTCCATTTAATATGCGGTGTTCAGTCTGTTTTTCTCTAATACTGCGTGTAGACTTGGGCATTTTCTGTCTAGAGCTGAGTGATTTACGCTGATATTCTTTGTCGGGTTGTGTCTTTTATAATTCTCACAATTTGTACACTTGAATGTCGTTGGAGCTCCTTTGCATTCTTTTGGGGTATGGGGGCCTGCGCACAGGGGATAGGTAACTTCCCCTCTGCAGTCTTGGATCCTGTGATTGAACTTCGAGCGTTTAAAGCATCTAGTTGTTGTCAAGAAGTCGTCGGTCTTGCAGATCTGCCATCCTAACCGTACTTTCTTGTTAAGTAGAATCTTCCTGATTCCCGCCCTGACTTCTACCACCGCGTTGTGGTGCATCCTCTTTGTGACGTATGTGAACTTTGCTGCTATGCTTCCTTTCTGAAGGTCGAGCTTAGGATTTTGCCTTAGGATTGTGTCCTCGATATTTGTTGTTGTGATATCTTCTGGCATATTTAGGATTATTATCCTAGGTTTTCTTAGCGAGTGCACATGTACCTCCAGGTCGTCACCACACTTGATTTGTATTTCTTTTTCTAGGACTTCTATCTCCTCCTTGCTGTTCGTCTCGATTAATAATCCTCCGCTTATTGTTTTGAAAGTGTTAACCCTTACCTTTATTTCTCCCAGGTTTATCTTGTTTTTCAGGATTTGTTTAATTTTTTCTGGCGGATGGGCGCCTCTGGATTTAATAGTCATCTTAAATGTTTTGCCTTTCGTTCCTTGGACGGCTTCTGCGTAGTTCCTTCCCCTATTGCTGTTAGGCAGCGCCACATACTGTGTTAATTGCCCAGCTGGTTCTGTACCCTGGACGATGGATGTAGTGCCTTGCTTCTTGATCCTCCCTTTATCTCTTTCTTTTGTTCCATCCATAGATGGTGCTAGTCCTAGTTCTGTTGTCCTGGCCATAGATGGCGCTCTACGTTCCTCTATTAGCCTCTACCTACACTGCTTGAGTTCTGTCCCCATTTTGCCTACCTGCTTCGTTAGTTCGTTTATTTCCTTTGTTTTCTTAGCGTCTTTGTCTTTTAGCTTAGCAAATAGTGTTCGCAATGTACTTACAGTTTTGAATATCTTCTGTTTCAGCGCTTTTCTCATATTACTGCTTTGTTCCATCACCATCACCACCATATTAAGAGACTCTTCGACTTGTTCCTCCACCTTGTCCGCCATCTTGGCTCCGGTCCTATTTGCGTGTGTGTGTGTATATCCGTATGTATGTATGTAAGTATGTATGTACGTATGTACGTAGGTCTGTATGTATGTATGTACGTACGTATGTATGTATCAGTTTCAAAACGTCGTTCTACGTTGTCTGACACCTAGACTCCATTGCTTCCTATCTTCCCACTGGCCTTCATTTAGGTTTCTTTTGTTCATGGCCTTCCTTATACCTTCAATCCAGTTTTCCTTCGGTCTTCCTCGTGCTCTCTTTTGTTTTGGCATCCACTAAATGCTATTTTGGGTAATCTCCCTTCTGCCATTCTTTGAACATGGCCATACCATATAAGCTGGTTCTGTTCAATTTCTTTTATAATTGGTTCCTCTAATCCAGTTTGTTGTCTTATAGTTACATTTCTAATTCTTTCTTTTCTTGATATTCTAAAGGATCTCCTCAGGGCATCCATCTCTGTAGCTTCAACCTGTCTTTTATTATTTTCTGTGAGTCTCGATGTTACGGAATCCTACAATAAACTGCTTTTAATCAATGCATTATAAGTGTTCAATTTTCTCTCCTTTCTTATATCTGATACTCCACAGTATCCCATTTAAACATGCTATACATTTTCTTGCTTGTATTACTCTTGATCTTATTTCTTTGTCATCTGTTCTGCTAGTATCAAAAATAACTCCTAAATATTTATATTCTTGACAAAATTCAATCTCGCTGTCTTTATATAATTTCAAATTGCTGTGAGTTTCCCCAATACATAAGTATTTTGTTTTATTCAAATTCATGTCCAGGCTCCATTTCTCGTAAGTTTCTTTTAATTTATGCATCATGTATTCCAAATCTTCTTTGTCACCTGCTAAAACTACTTGATCATCTGCAAACTGAAGTGTATACAATGTTGTATTTTCTAGAGGAATACCCATTCTGGAGCATTTTTGTTTCCATTCTTCTAAAGCTTTTTGTATGTAAATCTTAAAAAGTGTAGGGGAAATGCAATATCCCTGCAATAGTCCTTTAGTAATGTTGAAAGGGTGGGATAGTTTGTTTCCAGTTTTCACTTGTGCTGTATTGCCGTAAAGATTTTGCAGTGCTTTAATTAAAGTATTATTAATATTTGATTCTCCCAAAACTTCCCTAAGTTTTGATATTGGTATACTGTCCTACGCTTTGGCAAATCCACAAATAATAAATGGGTTTCTTAGTTTGTCGCATTCCATATTATGTGTACCGTTGCAACAACAACAACAACAACAACAACACCACCACCACCAACAACAACAACAACAAGTTTGACCGCATTTCATTAAATGGTATGACCAAAACAGTAGGAGCCAGGATGCAAACATCCGAATGCACATCTCTGTTATATGCACATTCCATCTTATTTCCTTATTTTTCCCTCACAGTTTGGTCACAAAGGTTCTTAGACTGCTGTTTCCACAGTTTTATACTGCTGTTACAGTATCACACTATTTTGTTCAAAACAATATTAACTAATAATGAAGACAGTACACAGGTCACAAAACAGTTTTTGACCTCCCATGTCACATGCAGGATCCCCCATCACTCCTACTATGGAGCTGGACACAGTATTAGAGCCAAACTCCATCCTCTCTAACTCTGCTATTAAGCAATCCCAATGGAGAACTTTCCAGATAACAATTAATAAACAACTGTAGCAAAACTTTTTTAATTTCCTTCTTCTTATTCTTTCCCTTTATTACGACTTGGTGTTCTTTTCTTATGTAAAGTATTACATGTTTCTAATTTTCTTCGTCTGTCCATTTATATTGTCAAGGTATATGAACATCAGGGCAACAGAAACAGGTATGTGCAAATACCAGAACACAAACAACCAAAAGTCATCAACATGGCTTCAAATTAAGTCTCATAAAGCACCAGTGATATTCCTGGCTGGACATACCTCTCTCTCTAGTGAGGCAATTTGATCTGCAAGTCGCAGATTCTCCCTTCTACTATGCATCAGATCTGCATCAGCCCGATCCAAGCGCTGGCGCAGAGCTGCAACCTCAGCCTGGAGTCTGGATGCTTCCTGCCTGCCATCACGTTCTGCCCGCTCAACTGCCAGTCTGCTGGCAGCCAGCTCCTGCTCCAGAGATCCACGATCTGCAGCTGCTTGCACCAGCTCTGTTTGCAGCGAACCTGCAACCTCCATCAACTCTCTATGCAGACAACATCTGTTTGGTATTTTAAAACAGGTCACTCTCAAACCATGCACTCATGTTCACCTTGCATCACATCAATTTGATTTTGGATGAAACACTGCATTACTGACAAGCTTGGTGCACATTTTCAAAAACATTCATTGCAAGGATTTTCTTTATTCAACATGAAATTTTTCATATTTTACTTACACATTCATGTACACTATTTTTATGGGAATAACTTTGCCCAGCGACCTTTCATCCTTAGTTTATGCCTGTGAGCCCTTGCCAAATGTTCCTTCCTCTACATCTGTGTACTCCAGAGCCTTACATGCTAACTCAGCATGAGTTGCATAACATTTATTAAAAGGACCAACAAAAGGACCACCAAATGCATTTGTTGGCCCTTTTAATAAATTTTATACATCTAATTAATGCATGGAACATGGAACATACCAATCAGAAAGACTTCTATCTGAGCTGCAGCATTGCTCTACATCATTGCTATAAACAATCATCAGAACTCTTCTGAACCAACCCATGTATGTTTTACATTGCTTAGGTCATTCCAAAGAATCTGTCCAGGCCCCACGTAAGATTCCAAGATAAGATGTTCTTTTACAGCGAGTAGCTATTATGCCTCCACCCAATCCCCACACTGGAGGGCAACCAAACAATGACCATCTACAGCTGTTCATACAGTATTATCACATTTACCTTCTACATTTGAAGGCTGGCTCCTCCACCCACAACCTAAAGACATGCCATGCCATGACACAAGTTACCATAACTAATTCTTGATTTCAAACTTTCACCACGTTGTGAATGTTGTATTCTTTCTTTTGAGTGTCTCAGTTTTAAGTGCCAACATTTCAGAACTCTCTGTCTGTTCCATCTACAGAGGTCATGTGAAGAATAACTGGGACGAGGTTGCTAGGGTATTTATACAGGTAAAGGTTAGGCTCAAATGAATTTTAGGCCAACTGGATGGAGAAGGGACGGGAGGGGGCATGTCTGAGTAGACGAACAGGTTGTGGACATGCCCCCTCCCCTTCCCTCATCCTTCCAATTGGCCCAGACTTTTTTTGAGCCAAACTTTTACCCGTATAAATACCCTAGCAATCTTGTCCAAGTTATTCTTGTTGTTTACATGACCTATGAAGATGGAACAGACAGTGTTCCAAAATGTTGGCACATAAAATTCACCTGGCAGGGAATCACCCAGAAGAAAAAATACAATACCATACTTCAGTTTGTATTACATGAAATTTATCATGAAACCATTCAGTGAATGTTTGTATTTAAATGTGGAGGAGCTCACCAGTCTTATTCTGGAGCTCCTTCTTAAGTTCATCAATTGTCACTGTCTTCTGCTGCAGGTCTCTGCGGAGATCAACCTCAGCACGTCGCTGTTTCTCCAGTTCCAGCTGTAATTTGCTTGTGGAATCCCACTGAGAAGTGAGGTCAGTGCTCAGCTGTTCCATTTGTTGTGTGTAACGTCGCTCCAGCTGCATCCTCTCGTCTTGTACCTTACGGCCCTGCTCCTGCAACATCTCCCGCACTTTTTCATGCAGTCTGTCCAGCTCATCCTTTAGACGCCGCACCTCCAGTTCTGCCTGTAAAATGAAAAATTCAAGCAGCCATAGCAATCTGTTCAATTTTCAGATCTTCCACCATTATTATGAAAGATATGCTACCACATCCAGGAGCATCTGTTCTACAGTCCCACCAAATAGTTCATTCATCTAATGCTGTCAAGCTATTAACATGGCCTACAAACCAGCAACATTTCAATCATATAGTCAACCTTCAGTTATTGCCATAGCATAAAAGGCCTAATAGCTTTACAGATCCAATTAGGCATGTAAATAGAAGGCACTTGTACTTCATCTGCATCTCCTTGTACGGTCAAACCAAACAGTTCCCTTTTAAGTGTGTGTGCATTCCAGCAGAGCACCTATTATGAGAATTGTCCTTCTATCCATGCATAGGCACATAAAAAACTGAGAAATAACAAGTATATCTACACAAAGTTGACACTGGGGAATTTAAAAAAAAAAAAAGAAAAGGTAAATTTTCTTTCAGACTGAATAATTTTAATGACCACTTTACCTCAATGATCTGAGTATTGCATCCTCATTCTGTGCAGTTCCAGTCATATTACTGATCCATACACAAAACAGAAAAATAAGACATAATTTGTGTCATTCAGATTCTGTATCCTAAAACAGAAGTTGGTGATCCAGATACTTTGCATTCTCCTGTATTCCAGCAATTGCATTACAGTGTAGTACAGCAGGAACCATTCACCAATTACAGTGCTCGTTATGATTTGCAAAGGATTAAACATGCCGCAAGGATTCTGCTGCTTACTACTTCAGGAAATAAGGGGCAATAGGATATCTAGGATTCATTATTGGGGACAGAGATCTGAGACTTGTTTCATCTCAATAGGTTGGAAGGGAAGGTATTCTACACTAACATTCAGATGGGGAAAACTATTTGGTTTATGTGTTAGTTAACAATTCCATATGAAATGCACAGAATATTCTGTGTTAAATAAAATGCAAGGATAACTATATATTACCATATTTACTCAAATGCAAGACGAGGTTTTTCATTCAATTTGGTGCTTAAATACATGAAGTCATCTTAAATTCGTGTACGAAGTGCTGAACTGGACCACAGATTGATCTGAACTGGATCATAATGAGCGAAACCACGGCCAGCATTGCTAAACTGTCACATGAGACCTGTGCTCCTGTGAAATATTACACAGTGTGGAGTGGTAATTACTTACCGACATTTTGGGACAACCTACCAGTCCCATCTTCAAGGGTCAAAAATCCAGGAGAGAGAACAGAGACGACTGAAGTTACCTGACACATTCTTCCTTATGGGTGTTTTGCTCACTGTTTAATTTTATGAAGAAGCATGGCATTTCAGAAGCCAGCTGCTTCCATTTTCAGGCAAAATAGCACCTAACCCTGTGGACCCCTTAGATTGGGTTATTCTCAATCACTGGGCACCACAGAAACAGTTGCTTGTCAAGATAAATACCTGAGAACAAATCTAGCCCAAGGGTTAACAGGAAAATGGTTATTGAAAAATTAAAAATTAACTACATGACTCAAAAATAAAATCTGGACCAATCTACAAATTAAAAACAATAAAAAGAACCATGAACTCAGGCTGATTAGACCACAGGCACAACGCAAAAATCCAGAACACATGTACTTAAATTCTTAACACCACTAAAATCATCTGTGCAGAAAACTGTGAATCTTCATGGGTTCAAGTTCTTTTATAAATGAAAAAATATAAAAGTAGTACTTAGTCAGTGTGGATCATAACAGCAAGCCAGCACATCTCACCAGAAGTGACTGTGAAGAATTTTAACAAGTGCTGTATATCCAATGCAATGGTTGAGACTGATGATATGTTGTGTTTAATTGCAGTGAAGAGGGTGGGGAAGTAGAGTGAATGTGAGGAAGATAAAGGCACTGACTGTGAATATGGGGATAGTGACATTGATTGGAAAAGGTAGATACAATCTGGAATGGTTGGTGTATTAAGTGTATGAAATCAATAGTAAAATATTTCTTCTTAGCAGACATTTTATTTTTGGGGCATCGTCTTAAATTTGGGTAAATACATTTTCCATTGGCAGACGTGCTGTTTTGGGGGGGGGGTCATCTTGGATTTGGGTAAATATGGTATTAACTGGAAAGAACAACACAGAAAGTGACTTCAGATTATTTCAAAAGACTATTGTGTAATCTGTTTAAGGATTGGGGAAAACTGCAAGAAACTGCAAAGGACAACCATGGCTGAGGTGAGATCATGACATTACACAGTCATGGAACACTGCTATCTGAACTGCAAAAAAGCTCTGGCCAAACTCACCAAGTTCAGCAGGTCATTGACATATAACAGACTGCTCCCAAGGATAAGCAAAGACTCAGAATAGAACCAAAAGTATTATTTATGATAGGAAAGCAAAACATGGACTACAATGATGATCAAACACTCGATCAGTATCGTCCTCTAGACATAATAGATACACTGATGTTAAGTGAAAGGAATCTCAAAACCATTACATTACCCATCACTTGTGTAGAGGAACTCACAAAGACCACAATCTATTTCTAATATCTTAAACTACACTCTAGGCTTTTTTGCCTTCTGCACACCTGATAAAAGTGAAAGAATCTGAAGTTTTATATAAAAGTACTTCACTTAAAATTATGGTGATAATGATGGCTGTCAGACAGTCTGTAGCTTAAATGCACCACAAACTCAACACTCATATAGTTTCCAAGGGATGAGGAAGATACAATTCCCCCCCCATGCCTCAATCACCAGCTAAGGTCCATGACAGCTATGGTAAATACCTGTGACTTCTCAAACTGGGCCTGATCCACAATGTCCAGACTGCGTTTCACCTTGAGTGATGATTCTGCCTCCTTCTCACGGAGCTGTGTGACAGAAGCCTGCAGCTTTATCAGGCTCTCATTTAACTCATCCTTCTCCCTACAAACGAAGATGATCCATTAACTAAATGTGTGTCAGTCTTACACTCAATCTGAATGGTATGTTCTGTCTAAGAATGCAGTAACTATGTCCATCCTACAAACTGCAGTTCTTAATATTCCATCCGTACAGACACTCAATACTAAAAAGAACACAAAATAAAATTAAAATGGAGAAAAACACACAATGAGAAGAAACTTCCCCCTTTTCTGGTACTGTGTGAATGAAGTCTTTGTTCTTCTGGGTTGTTAGGTTGTGTATGTTGATAGTTGCATGACTGCAAGTTGTTTAGCAAAATACGGATAGAGCCTGTCAGTCAGTATGCAACTACCAACATATACTGCACAACAACCCAGAAGAAGAAAGACCACATGAACTCCATAATTAGTGTGGGATGGTCAAAACATGAGGGTTGTAATGGAGCGAATACATAACATATAAAGAGGTATATCCTCCTTTCTACTAACCTCTGTAACTTTTCAATTTGCTGTCGATGACTGTCACAGTCTGATGCACTGAATGGGGTGTGTGTTTCAAAGCTAAGTGGCTGGTCAGCTAGCTTCTTTTTGTATAGGTCAGCTTCTTCCAGGGCCTTCCTCAGGTCCATCTTGGTCTGAGTAAGTTGGGCTTCCAGCTCACTTATTCGTGATTCAAACACAATGCTTGGTCCTTCAAGACGTTTCTTTGTGCTACTCTGCATCTTCCGCTTTTCAGGCTGAAGAGTAAGAACAATGTCAATTGCCTGGATCATATACTTAATGAAGAAACGACACAAGCAGAATCATAAACCTGAGATAAAATCAGGCAGCCATATCAATTTAAGAAATGTGGGTGAAAAGCACTGGCACGAAAACCCAGGAAATGTTTGAACCAATTGGAATCAACCTTTAACTTCCTGATGGCCAATTGCAAAGGCTTGTAACCTTGTCTCAAATGCAAGGAAACTGGTATCAACAACATGTAATGAATGTGGTGATTATATTTAAGAATTTATGGTTTAAAATGAACACAAAATGAAGGAAAATGTACCCTTGAAACAAAAATTTATGTAGCTATTTAAATTAATTACACTGAATTAATACTACAGTATGAGAAAAAAATGTAATCAGTTAAAGGTACTGCAATCAAAATGAACTCTAATTCACAAGCCCACTAAGGTCATTTGCTGATTCATAACTTCCTGCTGAACTCCACATACCTTGTTCTCAACACTACTGTAGGTAACCACTCACTGTATTACCATCAACATCTAACTTTATGGGATACACCCTGATAGTGTCAATGCCCTCCAGTGCTCACAAAAATGTTGTTGGAGGTTCACTTTTCATCCATCCTTTTCTCTAAGGTCTGCACCTCACATATTTCAACACAACTGTCACAGGGTACATATTCTTGAAACGATACATTCAACTCCTGAAGATCAAGCCACTACAGTCTCAAAACATCAGATGCCAATCAATCACCCAGTGATGTGGTGCTGCATCCCAGAACAATGAATACCTCAACTGCACCATTATGAAAGCATGTGTGCATGTGCATATATGCAAAGGCTAACATCACAGCCAACAAGACAAAATGAAGGCCCTTAGCTCCATAATTGACAAGATGTATATTAAAAAAAATAATAAAATATAAGAAAAACATGAATGTTTCTCAACTCTGCAACTAACAGTTCTTATTTAAAGTAAACCAGCGAGGTACATGGCTCAAATTTCTGCCAACTAAAAAGTTACTGCAGCTGAGATTTTTCATAATTTCCCTCCTTCCAAGGAAAGCTAAGAAGTACTGAACCATGTCACAACGTTTACGTTCCCAGTCCTTATTGACTCAAATATCTTCATTTTAGCATTCTATTACTCCTGTTGTTAAGAAAGTGTCATGAAGTAGCTACTAATGCATTTCTGTATCACATAAATACAGCAAGAATTCTAATATGATGTTCATAATAATGACGGAATATGACAAATTTGGGACCAAAACACAATACTACTGAAACTGATTATGGCATCACAATATACATAGTGAAACAACTTGCTTTAATCACTGACCATACAAAAATGGTTAAAATACTGACTTCATAAGAATTTGGTGGAGGGGGGGGGGGGCAAATAAAACATTGTAACTTAAACCGAGTTACATTCAGTCTCTTCTGTGACACATTAAACCAGGAGTAGTCAGACTTACAATCACTGCCTTAGAGCTTCCATTTGTCTTCGAAAGTTCATCCTTCCCAAAGTGTGTCCCAGTGAGAATTGTTCAGGTGATGTTCAAATGCCTACCTTTCCTTCAGATTCCATCACCTGATCATCTTCATCACCTGTCTCAAAGCAGTCAAACACTGACTTCAGCAGGCCTGCCTTTTCCTTCTCATACAGACCTTCATTCTCCGAAATCACTTCCTTCACTTTAGCCAACAAGGCAGCTAATTCATCCTGGAACACATATTTGTCTCTTTATATATTTAATAATGCCTTATCATACGAGTATGCATGGTTCACATAGCTTCCAGTGACAGTTTGTGAAAAAAGCAATTATGGTCTGCTGTGAGACAGTAATAGATGGTAGGTGACACTGTCAATAAAGTACCATATAATCTTAATTAAGCATCACTTTGTAAAGGCATATTAAGAAGTGGAGGTAAAGCTCCTCAGATTCTTACCCTTAGTACTGGACAAAGGTGAGTTTCATGCCCATTCTTCTCCACCCCTGGGGAAAGAACCCCAAATACCCATAATAACTGATGCTAAGTGGTGCCCATAGCTGGTCTGGACACAAAAAGAAGAAGACAGGAAATGTATGTGTAATGTAACCGTAAGACACGTTCACGCAACCACTGTTGCAGTGGACAATCAATAAGTATTACGAATTCCAAGTGTGTACTTGTAGTCTTATGCATTCTGCATGCAATGTGCATGCACCATATTATCATCTGTAGTCTGCCCGACCCTACAATACTTTTCCACATCATCTCATAAAACACACAAATTTCTAATTAATTAAAAAGAGAGAGAGAGAGAGAGAGAGAGAGAAGGAGAGAGAGAGAGAGAGAATATAAAATGTGAATTCTGGGTTTCTCTAATTATGTCTGAAACATTTCTCATTCTAAGTCAAAAATAAAATACCTGTCATTCTTGTCCGATTTTGAATGAAACTTGAACTTTCTCAACACATTTAAAAAAAATATACAAATATCAAATTTCATGAAAATCTGTCCACTGGGAGTCGAGCTCTTCCATGCAGACATACGGATGGACAGATGGACAGACAGACAGACAGACATGATGAGGCTAACAGTCGCTTTTGCAATTTTGGGAACGCGTTTAAAGATGTCTTGTTCCAGCTGGGTATTGAACCCCAATTTCTCTGTCATCCAGTCCAAACCCCACCCAAAAATGATGGAGTTACCCCAAGGGGACCAAGCAAAATTCTAAACTGTGCAGTGACTTCATCTGTCCTATGTCAAAATATATCCTGAGTGTTTCGTTTTCAACATATGCAAATTATATTTTCCCCATAAAATGAAAGACCCAAGTTCACAGCCATGAAAACAACTAGCAATACTACTGCATTATGCATTTTAATTTCTACAGTACATACCCTGCAGTACTGTGACTCCTTCTCCAACTGTTCGATGTATTCCTCCTGCCGCTCAATAAATGCCATGAGTTCTGGGGGAGGAAGGGACCCTTCAGGTTTCAGAACTGTGTCCTGCCCTTCTGTTGTTCCTGTCTCACCCCCCACTACAACTGATGGCAAGTTATGGGTGCTGTAAGCATGTGGCAGTTTAGTTGCAGAGTCTGTGTAGAGTGCACGCTTGGATCCATACAGTGGAGCTCGATATGGGAGCAAGAAATGTTGGTGCTGATGACGAGATCTTTCACTTAATGCCACAGATTCTACTTCATCTCCACTATCATCAACTCTGTGAAACTGCAAGAGTAGAACAGCTTTATTACTAAGATGGTACTTCTTAACTCTTATCTCAGGCAATGACATGTTTCACTCTTTTTTATTACAACAACACATATTTTGGTGTTCAGTTTTTTTTTAACTCATTTTATACAAGAATATATCATTCACACAAACTACATGGCCTGATATTTGAGGTGATAATCGATACAGAAGTTTAGACTGTGATCTTCTGGGTTACAATACCATCTTCATGAAGCAACATGGCTTTCCAAAATGCTGGATTATTACCCATATGACAACACATGTCCTGTTGATGGAGTAAGCAAATTCCTCCAAAGCACTGATAAACATTTACATAAATACATATTGTTACAGCCCAGATCATAATCTAAATTTTGAAGGCTTCAAAATTTTGTTTGGTCAAATTTAAAATTATATTTGTTTATTCTGCTATACCAGCAGATGATATTACATATTACTGAGTGACATATGTTTCTATCATACAACCATCAACAGTCAAGTTTCTAATTATAGCCCCCTCTGCATTTTGATGCAAATACACACTTTCTTCAAGCCAACTTACCAGACATAGTCACTTGCAGAAACATCATCAAGTCTTCCAGAAGTTCATAGGCATTACTCTGTTCTTGTTACAATTCTTAAACTACTAAATGTCAGTCCCTTTAAAGTCCCTGTGCATGTGTTCATAAAGTCAACCCTTCCAAAAAAAAGTAAAGGTTAAAGGTAAAGTGCACCCTGTAACAGGCCATGAAGGCCCAGAGGTGGAGTGGAAGTATAGCTCTATTTGCTCCTTAACCTCAGTGCTAGATGGGGGGTAGGTGGTTATGCCACACCTCAGCCACTTTACCCTGGGAAAGAGACCCAGCACCCCTCGTACAGGCGGCTGGGTGGGGCCCAGGGCTGATCTGGATGGGTGCAGACAATCTCACCCCCACCAGGATTCGATCCCCTGACCGTCCAGCCGATAGTGAGTTGCAATTCTGACTATGCTATCCCAGTCCATCAACCCTAACAAAACCATTATTAAATTCTAGAGTTTGTATAATATTAGATCAATTAAACATGCCATGGAATGAATACCTCCTTACAGCTAGCTCGGTATGTCAAGAATTATGGGCAATTTAACAGCTACAGCATGGCACTGCCTGTGCTTGCAAGCACAGCAGCACAGACAGACTCCAGTATGCATGCACAATACCTTGCCATGGTAACTCATGCTAAGTTTTAGAATGGTTCTCATGCTCCTAGTCACAGTGTAGATATGCTACTAGAACGCATCATGGTGGATGTAGCAAACAGTCTGTAATTACTGCAAGTACACACAGTTGGTTCAGGATCATTTGGTGTAACGGTATCAGAAGTACTGAATACCCGAATTCTACTAATTATAAAAGTGTTGGCATAATTCATATGTCCACCAACACCAATGCAAGGTTCCAACAAAATTCAGCATATTAATTTTGGTTGATATCTGTCAGCCCTGTCTACATCTATACTAAACAAAGTTCTCTCAGTAAGATTTTTCTAACATCAGAAATGATTTGTCTCTTGGATTAACTGCATGACAAAATCTGTTTTACCTGAGAACTCTTGGTGGGAGAAGAGTGTGGTGAGTACGATTCTGCTAGAAAGTATTTGAGCCTTGCAACTGCCTCCCTGTAAGCAATGTCAGTGTAGTCTGGAGTTCGCTTCTTAAGTGAATCCATTTTGTGTGAACCAGTATATTTCCTGCAATGATTAAAAAAACGAACCCTAAAGATAGGAGACAGCAGGTTGTAACATCATGTTGTCTTGTTGGTAACCACAAATTTAAATTACCACTACCCTGACAGCCTCTACTCTCATATACTATAGGCATGTCACAAGAAGTTGTCATGGATGGGTAGGTGTAGTGGGAGGAACTTTATAGTACATTGTATCCTAAGACCATTAGTCCCCTTACCTGGACAACGGGAGAATGAAACAACACAGAAATCATATATGTGAGCCAGGAACAGGGTTCAGTAACAGTGGTTTGCATGCAGGCATGTAGCTAACATACCATCCTGTGAACACACTGCCTACTTGTGGCATCCTCAGTAAAAATATCCCTTGCCATTACTGCCATTCAAACATTCTTTCTGTCATATGTGTGTGAAGATTAGCTGAGCATATACGAACTTCATGTACTTCCCAATGTCATATGGATATTGGAAGGTTGCTGAAAACAAAACAAAGTAATTTTCTAATGAGGATGTATTTATTTTGTGACTAACAATGATGTACCTTCCAATGAACCAAACAACCAAACACTGGTTTCAGCAGTATGCATGGAGAGTCCTCCAACATTCAACACATGTAGTACCTCTAACAAAGTATTTTGCTGCAAGATTGATTGACTTCCCCCATACACTAGAAATGGACTACTGTGTTAAGGGCTCTGATTTACTAAATTCCCAATGGGACGAATGTTTCAATAGAGGCCGTGAGTATGTTAAAACGCTGTGTGCATGTCCTATGTACGTGTGCATTAATAAACTGTGCCTGCAGTACTATGTGCAGTACTGCAGTGGCAGGTTCCTAACCTTACTTTCAGAACATTCTTTGTACAGTATACATTTCCAACACACTTAACAGGAGATATGGCTTTTCTGACAGCAGGTCTTGCAGACCTCGCATTAATACCCTTACGAAGCTAAGAGTATTCTTAACCTCACTCTTCTCTGTCTACGTTATTCTTCCTTCGGTGGACTGAACAAGGGTTACGTGTTACTCATGTACTGGAGAAACAGCCCTTTACAGGGCACACAGTTCCCATCGCACTGTACAGTCCCAATTTCCTCCTCCCCATCCCTGGCTCCGAATGGTCATGCATGTCATCCGCGGTCAATTTCTTCATCCCACAACACGAAATTTCACCGTCGTTAAAATCTCGCTTCTCAAAAGCATACACTTGTACTTACCAACTAATAGGGAGGAACAGAATGCCAGGCAACGTTCACCACGGCACTTTTGATTACAAATCATTTGGAGTTTGTGTGATCTCTAAGTAAATAAATAAATCGATACAATAATATGGGCCATTATATTCTACATATAGTACTCTGGAATTCACAACCGCCTTAAACCCGCCATTAAGAAACAAACGAACGTGCGGGAAATCATGGCAGCCACACGTGAAACTTGGGAAATACCACAGATCAACCACATCACATCCGAGGCCGATAGCCGAAATACGGTCATCTTATGACATCCAAAACAGACATACACTTATGTTTTGACGTTAGTACTTGGTTTGTCACACGTTTGTCGATGCACACAATACCGCGGGCTTGACAGGAAAACCGTATTCTCTTCAAATATTAGTTCCGATGGTAGGTTTGAAAATAGTCTTTCTTTAAACTATATTGTAACTGTTTCACTGCCAAACGTTAGCTTAAAATAGTGTTTTGTAAACAACTTGAAAGTGCTAGTCTAATGGATTTGGCCTCGGGGGTAGACAAACAAACAATTCTAAACTCTAATGGAATTGGCCTGGGGTTAACAGACTGAGTCAGCAAATTTCAACTTCTAACATTTCTACGGAAAGGAATTCTGTCGGTTGCTAAGCTGCTGTCGAATCGTGTGAACAGAATTTAACTCCACTGTATCGTTTTTGTTTGTCAGTGTGCATGTTCTTACCGGCTTTCCCTGAGGTATAAAGTGCTGTGTGATTCATTTAGTTTGTAGGTGAAATCTTAAATTCAGTAAAGGAGATTCATTTTCGTGTGTTGTGTAGAGAAAAATGTATTGCCAAAAAAAGAGCGCAATTTCAAGTTGTTTAATAAACACTATTTTAAGCTAACGTTGGTAGTGAAACAGTTACAATATAGTTTAAAGAAAGACTATTTTCAAACCGACCATCCGAACTAATATTTGAAGAGAATACGGTTATCCTGTCAAGTCCGCGGTATTGTGTGCATCGAAAAACGTGTGACAAACCAAGTACTAACGTCAAAGCATAAGTGTTTGTCTGTTTTGGATTTAGATAGGCCTAGGCGCTTAGCTAACTGCAAATTATTCACCAGATTCTGTTCCCTACATCCTCCAAAAGACTTATTTGGCAACAAAATACCGTCCTGTAGTAAAAGTTCTCCCTGCATATATTCGGACTTTCAATGCCGTTGCAAATTGTGTGTAAAATCACAATGTGTTAATAAAATAAGTGACTTTACTTTCTAGCCGATCCTCTAAGAAAAGGAATTCTTTGCAAGTTAAAAAATAAAACATGTATTTCATAATTTACGCGTTTTTAATCACGCCACAATCAACCTTCTGTCGGCTACCAAACCACACTCTGCTAATTAAGGTAAGAGTAAAAACAAAAATAAAAAGGGATAACTTGCATTGTATATATTTGTAAATTGAAAATTTTGTCTTTATTTTCCTTATTACAATATACCTGGGATAGGATCCTTTTAAAAAGAGATGGTTAAAGCAGCAGGATTCGAATATATAATCTTTGAACTATGAGTCCGGCATCTTACCGCTTCATCCAACTCTTTTCAAATACATAGGGCCATATAGTGTTTAAGTTATGTTTCAAAATTATAATATTTAAAAAATGGCGCGATGGTAGCCATATTGTAAGATGGCTGAAAGCGCTAATTCAAATTTAATGTTAGGTTTTAATTTAAAATACCGAGTCGGTAGCCATATTCAAAATGGTGGCAGGCGCTCATTCAAAATAATTAAGTTAAAGTCATTAACCTCACCCACCCAATTCAAAACTGCGGAATTCGAAATATTAATATCTAAAAATACTGCGCTAGTAGCTATATTGTAAAAATGGTGGAAAGCGCCAATTCAAATTTAAAATTAGATTAACACAATTTTAAAACTGCCGCGCTACTATACATGTTGTAAAATGGCGGACTTTAAAGTTAAGTTAACACAGATTTAAATAGTGCGCTGGTAGCCATACTCAAAATGGCAGCAGGTGGTAATTCAAAAATAATAACAAGATTTGAAAATGGCGCTCAATCAGTCATATTCTAAAATGGCGGACATTAAACTTAAGTTAGTGCTCATTCAAAATAATTAAGTCAAAGTCATTAACATCACCCGCCATATTTGTTTACATCAGCCCAATTCAAAATGGCAGTAGACGGCAAGCAGTCTGGCCTGTATATCATAAGAAAAGTTAAAGTTAGGTTAGCACAAATTTAAGACTACCGCGTTGGTAGCCATATTCAAAATGGCGGCAGACGGCAATTCAAATTTAAAGTTAGGTTTTAATTTAAAACTCGCGCGCTGGTAGCCCTATTGTAAAATGGTAGAAAGCGTCAATTCAAATTTAAAGTTAGGTTACCTCAAATTTAAATACCGCGGCGGTAACCATATTGTAAAATGGTGGAAAGCGCCAATTCAAATTTAAAGTTAGGTGAACACAAATTTAAAAATAACATGGCTTTGGTCATATTGTAAGATAGCGGAACGAGCCAATTCAAATAGCGAGCTGGTAGACATATTCAAAATGACGGACTTTAAAGTTAGGTTTAATTTAAAACTGGCGGGCGAGGCAGATATATTCAAAATGGAGGCAGGTTCTAATTAAAATTTAAAGTTAGGTTAAACAAATTTAAAAATGCCGCGCTAGTAGCCACATTGTAAAATGGTGGACTTTAAACTTATGTTAGCGCTCATTCAAAATAGCGGCAGGCGCCAAACTGTCTGGTCCTACACGGCCCCACCTGTCTGGCATAATTACGTCATCCGACATGTTTGTTCAAATACTACGTCATTTGTTTACATCACGTGACCGTCGCCATATTTGTTTACATATCAAAGGTTAAAGTTGGGTTATGGCGCCACTCTGGCATAATTAGTTCACCCGCCGTATTTGTTTATATACTAAGTAATTTCTTTACATCACGTGACCGCCGGAAGCAAGGTCGTCCGCCATATTTGTTTATATGTGACATCATTTGTTTACATATCAGAAGTTAAAGTTAGGTTAAGGCGCAACACTGAGATAACTAGGTCATCCGCCATATTTGATTATATCACGTGACCGCCTGGGTCAATATCGTCCCCCATATTTGTTTACATTGTGGCGTCATTTGTTTACATATTAGAGGTAAAAGTTAGGTTAAGGCGCCGTGTTTGTCTACATCACGTGACCGCCGCCATATTTTTTTACACATCAGAGGTTAAAGTTAGGTTAAGGCGCAACGCTGTCTGGGATAATTAGGTCATCCGCCATATTTGTTTAAATGTGATGTCATTTGTTTACATATCAGAGGTTAAAGTTATATTAAGGCGCCACACTCTGGCATAATTAGGTCATCCGCCATATTTGTTCACATCACGTGACAGTCGGAGACAAGGTTGTCCGCCATATTTGTTTACATGTTGCGCCACTTCCGGTCCAGAGGTCATTGACCCCCGTCGCCATGTTTGTTTACATAAGGTGATTGTGACGTCACTTTCGGGTCTCAAAGTGGATGACTTATTACTAGCGCCAGTGAGTAATCTGTTCCCGGCGTTTCGAAAGAATGTTGTGCAATCGTCTTCAAGGGTCTAGGTGTCCCAGAAATTTTTCTTACCATTATTCTTATTACACCATTAACTTGAATGTTGGTTGTAACTTCCATTGGCGGTTCAAATTTGAAAGATAATGATCTTTTGTAATTGCGGGATTTATTATTATATTCTAAGTGATATAAATGTTCTTAATTGATAGACTGAACCACAATAGTTGATTACATGAAACCAGAAATTTACCAAGTGAGTCTGGTCGATAAAGAAATTGGATCTCATTTCTTTCTGTGGCCCAATCACGGATACTGAGCTAAGCTATATGGAATGCGCCTAAAGTGGCACTAATGAGCGTTGTGGACACGCTCGCACAGTAGGTATTTATACGAAGCAGTCGTTGTGCACATCTACATTTAAGAATCGAGGTGATTTACACCACAGATTTTCTACTGTATGTGCACGTTGTTTGAGCCACTTCATCCACTGATGTTTGTCGGAATGTTCCCACAGCCCTGTTTCTTCAAGCACTGTTTTATGCACAAATAGTTTGATAGTCCTTCTACTACAGATGGTTAGTGAAGTGTTTTTGTTTCGTAATTATTTCTGATGCGAGTGAGATTAACTAACGAAAGAATGTCGTCATTGGCAAATGCTTAGCTTCTACTTCATATGCTTTACAATTCGTCGTTTGTTCATTTTATCATCTTATTCTTGCTGAAAGTATGAATGTTTTGTTTGTAGCCACTCCAAATAATATGCCCATCCAGAATTTTTCTTTGTGGGGGCGTCTGACCCCGAGGCTATATATAATTTATGCTTGATTGTAAAGATTATGTTATAAAAATCACGTCTTAAAATATAACTGTGACATGAAATTGTTGGCAACTGCACTTATATACATACAAATATACATCACATGTTCCATGACTCACTCACTTAATCCGTATCACGCGCTCTTACATTTTGTTTATTTAATTTCATATAAGACTTCCTAGGTTTTATATTTTATTTTTCGAAATTATAATATACTAGTCATCAGCCGATTTCAGGGGCTGATTTCGGCTGAAGGGTAAATCATGTAGAACGTTTTATATTATCGTGTCTACAAAATATATTGTTTAGACGTCGATTGGGGGAGGGGCTGCAACCCAGCAGCTCCCCGCCCCCTAGATACGCCCCTTCCTCAAATTAACTTTTTTTGAACCTGTACCAATTGTCGCAATATCAAAGATTAGAAATTGTACATTTGTTATGTGCTCGTGCGTGTCGCATCTGAAACTGCTGACAGAACGCTGTTAGCAGTGCGTTGATGAGCTCGCTGTAGCCACGGACTCGTTATGCAGCATAAGTATATTTATTCGTTATAAATAATGTTAGCTTTTCTGACAGACTTCTCGTACTTCATTTTATTGAGATGCTTCCTTATCCGCGTCACCCAAGTCATACATTCCAAAGTTTAATACTCGTAACGTAGCGGCTTATTGTTTGAAACAGATGTAAAACAATAGAAGCTTGCTATAAATTGACTCCTTGATTCTGTAGTATCGTTTACCTCGTAAACCCCTAAAAACGCGTTCATTCTTGTGCCCTTTACGTTCTCGCCACATCAAGACGGATTTTCACAGACGCACATAAGGATAGCGCTCGAGACGTGTCGCTAATAAGGAAGTAGCATGAACCCACAAGGAACATCCAGCGTGGTCATGCACGTATTTCATCGTATCTCCTGGCATAAAACAGAGGGTAAACCAGTTTTTTTTTTTTTTT
>Ga0123354_10000407_pt1 | contig 41817 bp, 21 predicted proteins | sample TergutLab28metaG_2_FD_97872 | JGI IMG/M metagenome (GOLD analysis project Ga0123354, IMG submission 97872) | Labiotermes labralis P4 segment gut microbial communities from Petit-Saut dam, French Guiana - Lab288 P4 | ecosystem: Host-associated > Arthropoda: Insects > Digestive system > Gut ... | reverse complement strand
TTATTATTATTATTATTATTATTACTATTAATATTATTGTCGGATGTAACTCAAAGTTTTGCACCATCGCCTCTTTCGTAACAGTTTATTTGCACAAATGTTTATGTGTGGTATTTTAAATGTTTCTGGTTTAACCTCAAAAAAATACCTCCATTGGTTCATCATTTATCGTTGTTCGACTTAAGCGAAAAAAAATGTTTCGCAAGACGTGTATACTATCGTACATACAGCAAAAAGTAACCCATAACAAAAGTTACCTAGTTAGCGAAGACCTTTTTCCATACACAGTTTCAGGATCATAAATGAAAAATCACTGTGTCACAGCCCCTGTATTGTTATTAATGATTTGAGGAAATTAAAGGCATTATGTTTGGGGCAGTCCCCAGTGGCGTGACATTCATTCGTAGTTTCGTGAAAAGCCGTAAAACTTGACTCAAGAGTGGAAATGGAGCTGCAGAGACGGATGCACGAACATTCAAATACTCACACGTAAATACACGCATACTAATACCTACATTTTCTTTCCGTATTTTCATGTACAGAGCAACACAGACACACTTAGTTGCGCGCGTACACACACACACACACACAACACACGCGCAAAACACACACACACACACAACACATACACAACACACACACAAACATACACAACACAGACACAACTCACGCGCACACAACTTACGCACAACACACACACACACACAACACACATGCACAGCACACACAAATATACGCAACACACGCACACACACAACACACACAAAATACGCAACACACACACAACACACACAACACAACACACAAACATACACAATACAAACACGCACAGAACACACACACACGCAACCCACACAACACACACACACAAACACACTCACACAAACAATCACAGGACGGTGATCTCAGAAGCCTTCTTCTTCCTCTAAAGAAGGGAAGTTTGTTAAACTGCTTGTAGTCTTCACAGGAAGGCGCCCTGCTGAGAGCAACCAAGTTCCTAAAAAACCGAACGCAATTACATAATTCGACATTCGTCACTTATGTTAGTTGCCATAGTTCAGTGAAGAAGGTTCGTTGCAGCTAGACGTAGAGATCAGATGATTCATCCCTCAGTAATGTAAACGATAATACCGCTCCATGGAGTTAGTTCATCCTAATGGGTTTCAGGAAGACCGTCCGCAAACCTGAATTTGACATGCACTGATCAAAGGTGTGTTTTAGTCGCACTGATGCAAAGTACGATTGGCTCCTCTGTTCATGTTGAATATGCAACTTGTGTATAAGGACTAGTAATGCAGTGACGCATGAAGGGCCGGAAATACATAGAGCGGGCATAGATCGCTATCGCTGGTGTAACTCGCACTCTTTTCTGTGGTGTGTCTGCCTGTGTGGGCGTGCGCGTGTGGAAACAGTAACCTTAAATCTACACCCTGAATTTACCACCCTCTCTCACTTTCACACACACGCACACACACACAAAAAGCAAGCATGGATGTGTTCACCCTCGATTCCACACTATAATACCGTCTCTTAACAGATCCCCTTCCAAGTTGAACCACTATTGTGGGGCATTTTCCCCCATTCTGAACGAAACCCTCTAATGTTTCTTCATTATCAGAAATGATAGTGTCTTTTAAACCAGACTTTGCTTGAATGGTCACCGACCAAACACTCGCCGCTAAAATTACCTTTAATTTGCCCCCTTAAGTATAAGCTATGAAGAAGTCATTTTTTGTTATGGCCATTCTATATACACTTACACTGGCTGCTACATAAACACAGTTATATTTTATGCTTATATGATTACCAACAAATGCACATTTATAAATATGTTCTGTCGCGTGTTTATGAATGTGCATTTGTTGATCATCATTTAAGTATAAAATATTCTCCATCGCACGGACATTGAACACGTACTGTTTTAATTTCTTCTTGTCTTTCTATCTCTCTTTAATTTCTCCTTCTTCTACTGGAATTTCCACTTTCTCTCCATCTTATTATATTTCCTGTCTTGTTCATTCTCCTCTTCCTCCTTCTCAACCTCTCTGCACTTCCTTACGTTTTCACTAGTCTTAAGTGCTCTGAACCGCACAGCTTTGCATTGTGAATTTTAAAAATTTATCCTTCAAACACATATGGAAGATCATTGTTTTTTGTTATGTGAGACCAAGTAATCTGGTGGATATATTCCAGCGTTTTGCAAAAGAACTGTCGCCTTTTAATTAGAGCCACGTCTGTATTCGTAAAGTCTTATGAATTAGTCCGTCAGTCACAACAAAAACTTTTTATTTTTTTCAGAATTTTAGTGTACCTTACAACATGTTTCGGGCAACTTGGTCATGATACTGTGTTCGAAATACTTGGGAGGAAATTATCGACGTAAAGTACTATATGAAGGAATAAGATTTCTTTTTTACATTAAGTAGTAATATAAGGTCACGTACAAATAAATCGTGAGAGGGAAGTATGACAGCTGTTTGGAATTCTGTCTTCGTCAGTTCTGGATTACATTACGTAAAGTTCTCGATTAGGGGGTTAAAATAATACTGTATGGAGATTTTTAAGTTTACTTATCTTGAGTATTTGCTGGATGAAGGAATGGCATTTGTAGAATATTTTATCAGGTATATAATATGTAGGTTATAATATTATTGTGTCCACAAAATTTGCAGTGCATTTTCTTCTGCTAAGTGCTTCCGAAAACAAGACGTCCAAACGTAGTCTAAACAGTTGGTTCATTTGGTACAAACATTATTCCTTTTATCGTCACTGACGTTCTTTGACGTGCCTGGCAAAAGATAATTTCGTGACAGTGGACAGTCTGCACATCATGTCAAGTGCTGGTGGTTATGATCATCACTGTTTGTTCCTTTTCTCCCCTCCGATCGATATGTCGATGTTTGAATGTCACATAAACCGCCGAGTGTTAGGACGTGTTTGGCCTTATATCCCGATTTTTTTTTCTCGTAGTGGATCCGTGCCATAAAATTGGTTGTCTTGTTGGCTAGTATATTTTTATAAAAGAACTCTCCCAGTTTCTTACTAATACCTCTTCCCAGTTAAAAAACTTGCAAAGGAAAAATAACATAAGACTACATGAGAATTCTGTCGGATACTAAGCTCCTGTAGAGCATCTACAGAAGCTTAGTCTCTCCCTGATCCGCTCCTGTAGAGTAGCTACAGCAGCGGATCAGGGAGAATTCACGACAAGTCTGACGTGATTGGTTGTTGCGGCAGCGTTATTTTTATTGTTATACGTGAAAATTACAAAAAACCTATTGTATTTAAAAGTAATACTTAGAAGGGGATATAATATAATTATTTTTGCATTCTACTTGCGTTATTTAAGAAGTATCAATAAGTGTAAAATTCAGAATCTGTCACTTCAGCTAATTGTCCTGTGTTATGATTGTTAATATAACCTGGAACTACGTAATTATGAATTCGTATTTCGGATGTAGACCCGAAACATAACAGGGGAGCCGGAATAGTGTGTTCTGTGTAGTGACTAGGCATTGGGATGGAACATCCGAGGTTCGATGCCAAGCAGGGGGAGCAAGAGATTTTCTCTTCCCCAAAACGTCCAGACTGGCTGTATGTCACACCCAGCCTCCTACTGAGCGCCCGGGGTGTGAGGCCGACGTCTCAGCTTAACACAGTGCTGAAGTTAAGAATATGTGGAGCCGTACCTCCACTCTCCCTATGTCCGTCCATGGCATGTGCAATGAGAATGTTGCCTTTACCATTGAACACGATAACAAGTGGTAGCTTACTTGTTTGAGAATGACATTCGTGTTCTGTTACTTAAACTTGATGTAAATGGTGAAGGTGAAGGGCATGAAGGTCCGGAGGAGGAGTAGAGGTGTAGCTCTATTTTTTCTTTAACGTCAGCGCTAGATGAGGTGGGTACTTAGCGCCACGCTCCGGCCCCTTTATCCCAGGGAAAAAATCCCAGTACCCATTGTACAAGAGGCGGGATGGGACCAAGGGCCGTTCTGGACTTGTGCAGAAAATCTCGCCCCCACCGAAATTCGATTCCCGAGTCGTCTAGTCAGCAGCCAGTCGCCATACCGACTGCACTATCCCGGCCAACCATAAATACAGATGACAGGGTGTTCTGGTTTTTATTTATTAAGAGATACAGGGCGTAAAGTTCTGGGTTAGATTGAACTTGCATTCCCACTTTTATGATCCATGCTGCGGAAGAATTAATACGCTCCATGAACTTGTGCAATATTTTATCCTTAAAGAATATGTGCTTCCTTAGTTTAGCTGTTGGCAGCGACTTTGTTTAGATTAAAGGTAGGAGAAGCGACCGCAATAGAGGCCTGTAGGTGGGTTTCGTGCTAAGCAGATGAATTTTATTCTTAGTTTCTTTGAATTCGCTTCAGTGCGAACAAGGGAATTGTGTGACTGCGCATTATATGTCTGACTGGATTAATGATCACATTATCCGGGGGATGCTGCGTGTCATCCTCTTCCCAGCCCCACACCTGTCATCAGTTAGCAAGTCATGGGTTAATGTACATCCCACTGGGTGAGGTATAAAATGTATGTTCCATAGCTTAAATGGCTTGATGAAGTACATAGTTACGTAAATTAAACTGGACTTAATCGAGATATTGATATTTGGATATTTTAGCTATCAAACATTGTCAGCACCTTTCCTGCATTGCCATGTATTTCTGCATTTGTGGTAACATTACGTTAGGTGCAACGTTTCAAAGACTTTGTGGACGTATATTTTTCCTCTTTGGCGCTTTGGCCCGTTTTCGGGACGTGAACTTCTCATCCCGTTTCTTCCAACCGTTTCTTTCCTTTGCCACTGCCTTACAATTCTGTATCTGGATCAGTTATACGACTTCCTACCAAACAAAATCCATCTGCGTCTAGGCTTTCACACGCGCTTCTTCTTCCGAAACATCCTCCATTTACTTTTTTGGGGATGCTACAATAATCCGTCACACATCTATGGCCGGCCGACTCTATAAACGTAAATAGCAAATTAAATATTTTACCTGGAATTTAATAATTAGTTATTTGAAATAAAATGGAGTCAGCTTCATACCCTCAATACACCGGTTCCTCCCCAACCACTGATTCACGTGACCGACTCTCCATTTCATCCACTTTTGCCAACTGCAGGTTTTTTAGTGAGTTACATGACCGGGACATAATCGATATGGTTACATAACTTCGGTGACAGATGAGTGAATGTGTGTGTGTGCGTGTGTGTATGTGTGGAACATTAGTGGAATGTTATAGACAAGGAAAAACTGAAATACTCTAAAAAAAAAAATTGTCCATGCCACTTCTGCTCCAAATCCCACGTGGAGTGGCCTCGGATTAATGCTGCTTTCCCCCGATGAGAGGTCGGCGACTACTCGCCTAAGACACGGAAGGGCCAACTGTGGCGTTGTTTCACGTGTCAGTATTTACGGATTATAAACCTTGCTGTCGCCAGGACAGAATATCCTGTGAGCAGTGAATCCAGAATGATGTGGACTGAAGCAGCCCTGTCCACAATGGTGGCAGTAGACGTAATTTGCCAGGAAGGCTCGGGGAAGAATACGGAACACCTCATATAGGATAGTGGGGTCCCGTGCAGGAATTTGAACCAGGGGCGGCAGGGGTGAGATAACATCTTACAACTTTCTCCTGGCTTTCAGCTTACGTAATAATCAAATGACACAAAATGAAACACCGCAACCGGCGTGTCGTATAAGACACTTATATTTTGTATAAATTTGTGTTTAACCAATGTTGTTACGTACTTAATTTTTTGTACTTAATGGAGGAATAGTTGCCGTAGTTATGCCTCATGAGTACTAAGGGCAGACGCGGTTCGCTAAATCTTTTGCATTAGTGATCTATCAGTGTCACGATTTTCACCATAAACCAGTTGCCAATGGATTTTAGTTACTGTCTGAGAAAAGTTATATTATTTTAATTGGTCTATTTGTACTGTATTTAGCATCGCTATTTTCAGTGTTTTATAAGTTCACATTTTCAGACAGGAAGCTCACCGCAGACGCCTATAGTTCTTCTGAACACGTTGGCTTATACGTTACAAAAAGTGGCTTTAAAAAGAGCTGCGATTTTGCGAAGATCAGTATGATAGTCTGCAGTCAACAAACGAGATTCTGAGTCCAGTAGTGAGCCATCTAACGATCGAACTAGCCACCGTCGGTCTGGCCGTTGCCTAAGGGTCCAGTACTCCCTTGATAACAAGTTAGTGGTTGCTTTAAAACTTGGCCTCTAGTGTTGGTGGCGGTGGTTACTGAAACCTCATGAAAGCATCCCTTATCCTCAGTTTAAAGTCCTCTCTCCGTAGGTATTTCATCACCTGACCTCTTTGAATTTAGGCCCAGGAATCGAATTCTGAGGTCTTTGTATAATTTGGGCTTCTTGACGTACCGTGCTTAGCGCTTCACTACATATTAAGGTGATCCAAGTCAAACATGAGATGAGGACGGAACATGTAGCACGCATAGTCTGAAAATCTTGAGGAAAGGGATCATTTAGGAGACTTTGTCGTAAATGAATTTGAATTCAAATAGGAATCGAGAGTGTAATATGGATTCATCTGGCTCGAGCCCAATATAAATGCGGTAGTAATCTTCTGGATGTCATGAAAGGCGGTGATTTCTTCAGCTAGTACAGCGAACATTGACTTTTTAAAACATATTATGCTCCATGAAGGTAGGCCCTCTTAACACTGAAATATAACAACACGCATGAGTAAAGGGGAAGAATGTTAATTTGTCAAGCATTACTCAAACCCATGACACGGTTCCTGCATAGCAACCTGTAGTATGAGTTTGCCTCCAGTTTGCGAATTGCTGTAAATGTAGATGTCTGAGGAAGGTAAGGTAATTCATTCATAATACTGGCAATTGTTTTAAGTTCATTTGTAATGCTTTCGCCTGTCACTTGGGAAGTTGTACGCATCCCTAAAATATTCCGGTTTGAATGCTACTACTCGTACATTATTTGTTATTGACTTCGGGTCGTCGCGTGGTTGCCGGGCAACGTTATGCTGCTCCATTCTCGCTCTCTCTATACCTTTCAGAGTCGATTTATCGGGCGGAGTGAAGGGTTGGTTGTACCAATAGAATGTGACCAAAGGACCATGGAGCAGCTAATTTCCGGTCCTACTCCGTGAGCCATCTTGTCAAGAACCCTCACTGCTAAACCCGGACATTGCGCAGTTGGCCTTGTGGCTGGAGAACTGATTCATAACGAATTTTATGTGCAACTGTAATAAGGTGTGAGTGGAAGAGTTGAGTGTGACAAAGACAGAAAGCATATTGGTGCCTTCTTTTAGTACGAATGGTTGTCACCCATACTGCAGCAGTTAGTCTTAAGCTTTAAGGCACTCTATCAACACAATATCTAATGAACAAATAACAATGTTACTCTAGTGGAATAAGAGTTGAAAGATTGCAATAAGACGTGTGAAGGAAATGGTGCCATGCTAAACTAGAGTAATAGTTGACAGGCCTTGTGAAGGCCTTTTCAAAAGTGATAGTTAAGAAGATGCAGTTAATAGCCAATTGGAAACGTTGTGACCATATAAGGAAGCAGGCATAACGTCATTAACAGCCAATCAAAGATTAAGGTTAGAAGTCACAAGATTGAGACTCCACCCCGACCAACGCCCAAGAAACTCTGTATAAATACTATTGTATTAATGTAAAGCCAAGACTAACTTCAGTCAGCTCAGGGGCAGAGGTCAATGGAGTGAGTCTTCATTTTTGGCACCACTTTAATAATATCATCACTTGCCTGGGCTATCATTTCAACTGTACTTCAGCTAGACTCGACTGTAAACACTGCAGCAACCTCCAGTAAATCAGCTACAGTAGTCATCTGAAAACAAAGTCCGAGTACTTCGAAGTACGTCGTGGCCAACTGGTGTTCAACAAGTCCTCGCCCAGTCACGTTACACTACCCAGCCTAAATGATGTGACTTTTAAACCAATTCTATCAAAACAGGATCTTTCTGAAAGACGTAAAACTAATATAAAGATCGTGTTCCCAGTACACAGATAACGAAAAGTGTTATGAAATTTATGGTCTATGGATGCTTCTTCTTTGTATTATTGACCATTACATTTTAGAAGGAAAAGGAGTGAAAATATTGTCATTTCCTCCACAAGATAGCGTTTATTTACAAATTTCTGATTCCAAAGTTACAGGTGCTGTTTTGACAACAATTTAAAAAAATCTGTGTTCCGTTCGTGCTCTTACACAGCACTCTGTGCAGCTAATTAAGCACTGTCGCATGCGACAAAAAATTCCAGTCCACTAAAATTAACTTGTACCTCTCTACTGCCTTCCCATGCATATTCATTGCCATCGGACCCGCAACACTGAAGATGGCTCCATAAATGTAATTTCAGCGGGTTGCAGTCAGGTGATCTTGCATCGTCACGAGCTACCTGGCGTCCCGTATATTTTCATTCAAATATATTCCGACAAGGTTGTTAAAATGGCGTGCCTCCTTTTCGTGTATGAAATGCGTACAAGTTCATGTCTTATTAGTGCGGCGTACAGTGGCTGCGAAAAGGTGCTGTGTAGGCAGTCGCGATAAACTACTAGTGCAAACCTATGCTGGAAAATTTGACAGCATATCAGAGAGTCTCCTGTTGTGCTCACTAACACACGTATTGAAAATCGGTGTAACGACGTAATGGTTCCACGTGCGCCGACATCTGCAACGAATATTGAATGTAAGTTGGTGTTATGACGAATAAGGTCCGTGCCTTGTGCAGACGGCATGAGAAGGGAACAAGGAGGAATTCCGGCAAGTTACTGCTGCATTAACTATCAGTTTTCCGCTTTCCAAGTAATCATAGCCCAGCTCGTGTCCTTAAGTGGTAAGAGTATAGGAGTTGCTGACGGAGGATCCTGCGTATAGCCAGAACAATGTGTTCTGCAGCTGCGATCCTCCGCTTGCTGTTCCTAGGCTGTTCAGGAATTTGTCATCAAGAACTTTGTCTCCCAGATCCACTGTCCGGACTGTCCCTTGGCTTCCTCATTGTTCCCGTGAATGTAAATTTCGCTGTGTCCTAATGTACCAATCAGTTTCGGAAAATGTTTATCTCTCTGGAGTTCGGCAACTGGGAAATACGGCCTGGTTAGAAGACATGCTGCAGCCTCATTGCTGTATGCACGACTGAATATGATGCTCATATCAGCCATCTCCACGAACGTGTTGTCGCCGGCCAAGTTTAGCCAAGAACAACAATTAGACGCTCACTACACCGCCATACTACATTGCATACCAAAAAGCACCATGATTCAGCACGAGAGAGACGGTCGCCTCGCAGTGAGGATACAGCTGCTGCAGTCTCTCTGCACTTCTGTTTTCAAATGGGGCACAGCTTGTTTACGTAACTGTTTGGTTGACACTGGGCTTCGAACACGTTTATGTAGTGGAGTAATGTTTTTGGTAATGATACTGTATTGTTGGTTGATCCTCCCTTACTTTGTGGTATACAGGTGTTTCATATACTTCCGTATTTCCTTTATTTCAGCAGGTTCTGATAGTGGCATGGCCTGTTACCGCGGAGGCCCGGGTTCAGTCCCTGGTCAGTGCATGTGGGATTTGCGGTGGCGAAAAGTGGCACTGAGAAAGTTTTTGACCGAGTACTTTGGTCTTATTCTGTCATTATCTTGACACCGCCACTCCTTGCTCATTCATTCACTTATCACCGACGCAATATAATCTCAGCAATTGAGACCCTCGTTAAATAACACATTTAAGAAGTTCCGGCAACCGCGTAACCACGTCTAGCTCTGCATCTCTGTTGGTTTCGTTCCTTGTCAGCCGTTTCTTACTTTCCTTAGGTTTTTGTTTAAAAAAAAGTCCCCGTTTTAAGAAACTCACCATGAAAGGCATTACGGACGGCAGTAAAGCTTCACTTGTTCTTAACTTACATACCGGGTACAGGTGAGAAGTGCTTCAAGCTGTGATCACTTTGTCACTACGCAAGGTGTCCGTACCCCTCGATTGGGCAGTAAAACCTGTCTGAATTCAGCGAAGAGACAAATGGCTGCCTCTCTTGTGGACAGACTTCGAACACGTTGTCTTTGCCAGTCACTTCGCTGACAGGACTACTGCCAAGCTTGTTACTCACAAAAACTTTGTGTGATGCTGTATGAGCAACAGCCTGATAATAAATTCAATTTAGATGGGATTGGCAATATTTAGATCAAAGACGTAAAAGAAGTGAAATTAGGCTGGAGATACTGCTTATAATAAAGTACTTAGCGGTTGTACTCTTTTGTAGGTAATATTAAAGACGATTAAATCTAAGAAGATGAGACGGTGAGACTCGTAGCATGAATGGGGAGATGAGAAATGTATAAGGAAAGGAAGTTGCTCGTCAGAGACCCAGGCATGGATATTAGTTCACATTCATGTGAATCTGAATGGAATAGGGCTTGAGGATATGATGTGGGTTCGTAGGCCTAAAATAGGGTGTTGCAAAGGATCTTGTGAACACGGTAATGAACCACTGGTTTCCATAAAGGACAAGGACTTTCTAGACAAACTAAGCTGTTTTTAGCTTCTCTTGGTACGAAGCGGACTTGACCTCCCTGAAGTTACTTGCAGTTTAATATTTCCTGTGTTTCCAAAGGAGATGTGAACAGTTTTATAGGTCCCTTTTTAGTGTAGTTCTTCTGTACAGGAAGATGGCACCTTTAACAGTTTTGTTATGACATAAACTCCGGGACAGTCGTCGTTGTAAAGTGAATGCTGTCGAACGCTGTTAAGCTAACTGGTGTAGCGCGACTCGTTTAACCGAATGATGGGTCGGGAGCTTTAGGGCTGGTGGTGGTGAATTATGTAAAACTGCAAGTAGAAGAACTTAAATAAGTATGGGCGACGACCTCCTAGTACTGTTCAGAGCACTTGTATCGTTCTCGAGTTTACTGTGTATGGGGGTGTGTTTTATTGTGTTACAACCAAGTTCTTATTCCCAATACCCCCCCCCCCTTCCATTCACTCCTGTAGGCTTTCCGAAATAAATTCGTTTTGTTTTCCAGAAGCTCACCAACGTACCGCTTTAAATGTCCGTAGAATCGCAACAATCACATGTTTGTTCGATCTTTGAATCCACTAACTAAGACAGACGTTTGTTGGATCGTTGGATTCCAGTACTAAGAAAATGACTTTTTTGGGGGTACGTTTGGTTCCCAGGACTAAGTGGTTGACGTGAATGTTGGATCATTAGGTTCAGGACTAAAACAATGACGTGTTTGTTGGGTCTTTGGATCCCATCGCTAATATGACGTGTTTATTGGATTTTTGTGTTTCAGTACTCAGACATTTATATGTTTGTTGGGTCTTCGGATCTTAACATTATGACTGTGGTCTTTGTTGGATCTTTGGGTCCCAATAAAGTCAGTGATGTGTTTGTTGGATATTCCGATCCCAGTTCTAATACGATGACTTATTTGTCGAATATCTGAGTCCCAGTACTAAGACAATGACGATTTTGTTGGATCTTTGGATCCCAGTACGTAAACAGTGACTTGCTTGTTGGATCTTTGGATCCCAGTAAGAAGACGATGACTTTTTGTTGGATTTTTAGATCCCAGTGCTAAGAAAATATTACGTTTATTCAGTAAATTCTCGGTCTCCGAAACGTCAGTAGATTTGAATAAAATGAAGGGTCTTGACATCTTCTGAAAATATTACTGAATTTGTTCCCATGACAGCTGCCGGACTAGGATTACTGTGTTAGCAAGGACTTAACTGGTATTTTAGTTGGTTCAGTTACATTATTTGAAGTAGAAAATGAACCATGTGCCCGCTGTGTTGCCGTGTTCTTGAGTTCTGTTTTTCTTGATTCAACAAAAAGACAAGATTGTTTGCGGAGGCAATAAGTGTATTTCGTTTGAAATTTGTAATGATTTATGACACTTAAGGCCAGCGCCTCTACTACACCGCAGAGGAAATATGAAATCGCGCGCATATTATCACGTTTGCCCAAACTTAATCCGTATCGCATTACTGAAAGTTAAAATATGAAGTACAAAATTTACTGCGTATGTTATATATACAATAAGCATGTATATAAAAATGAATGTGGCTTAAAATACGAGAAGATACATTTTACGTGGTAGCAATTTTGCCTGTTGTTTTGTATGGGTGTGAAACTTGGTCGTTGACATTGCGGGAGGAAAGGAAGCTGAGAGTGTTTGAGAACATGGTGCTGAGGAGAATATTTGGACCTACGAGGGACGAGGTAACGGGGGAATGGAGGAGACTTCATAACGAGGAGCTAAATGATTTGTACTCCTCACCCAATATTGTGCGGGTGATAAAATCGAGAAGAATGAGATGGGCTGGGCATGTGGTGCGTATGGGTGTGGAGAGAGGGGTGTATAGGGTCTTGCTGGGTAAACCGGAGGGAAAGAGACCACTTGGGAGACTTAGGCGTAGATGGGTGGATAATATTAGGATGGATCTCCAGGAGGTGGGATGTGGGTATATGGACTGGATTGGGCTGGCCCAAGATAGAGACAGGTGGCGGACGCTTGTGAGTGTGGTAATGAACCTTCGGGTTCCGTGAAATGCGGGGAATTTCTTGACTATCTGCAAACCAGTTAGCTTCTCAAGAAGGACTCTGCACCATGGAGTAAGTAAGTAAGTAAGTAAATAAGTAAGCGTTTACTATACTAACAGAATTGACCATGCGCAAGCGCCTGTGTAGTTATTCTGGAGCTGCTTGAGGGCGTTATACTGTATATATAAGTTCGGTATAGACTTTTGAACAAAGTACAGTAAGAGGCAAAGTACAATAGCTCAGCCATGTAACTGCATTCACTTCGCTGGCCGGTCGGTGGTGTCATCATTATAAATTACACAAACGTAATGCTTGTGGAAACCTTTAATTAAATGACGAATTATGTGTGCACGTATCGGTGCGTGCCCTGATGGCAGTACGGTAATCCAGATCAACAGTATCGGCTGTAACAGCCCGGCATGATGAATTGCCCAAGACCTCATACTGGGTAGGCCTCATATATTTCACATCTGCCAGTTATGTTACTTAGACCTGTGTCACTGTCTGTGACCAGCAAGTGTTAGTCATGTACTGCTATTGGTGGGTATGGAATATGGTGGGTTGTCGAGCCATCTTTGGACGGAAGTATGATAATAAAAGTGTTCTTTATAATGGAATATGGTGACTATAGTGAGTGCCCCGTTTCGGGCTTACCGAACAAACCGCCTGGGAACTGCCAGTGAATTTATTATAAAAATGAGTATATGTCAACTTAATGGTTGGATCATAAGGTTCGTCATCCCCGTTGTGTTTATAATAAACTATAATGGAGTAAATTTACTGTCTTAACACAATTATGTGGTGGAAATATATTTATATATATTATTATTACATAGAGAACAACTACATGTTTCGGCGCTTGATAATGGTCATATATTTGTATAACTGCTTACTAAGTGATTTATGTACAACCTGAAGATGGCCATTATCAAGCGCCGAAACATGTGGTTCTCTATGTAATAATAATATAATATATCTTTCCACCACATAGTTGTGTTAGACAGTAAATTTACTCCATTATAGTTTAATGGTTGGATGATTTGGATTTGGCATGGGTTGGATTTGGTAGCTTGTTTAATTGGTTTGATAGCTGATCGGTTGGCTGTATAAACCTCGTTTAAGTGGAAAAGTTTCGATGTGGGTAAATTTATACATTACTATATTTATGGTGTGAACTGTAACAATTATGAGAACACAATGAAATGCATATCATAGGCATGGCTTTCGACCGAGGAACCGTACTTAAAGGGCCCAGTGTCGACTTCAGGTACTGACCACGAAATTGCACTGTGTGTTTCCGGTCACACCGTAACACCTGCCATTTTCAGTCCATTATAGTAAAAACGTGAGGGGTCCCTCCCAATACGCTAATAATTTTAAGTGTTAATGTGAGACAGGTGAAATACCAGTGAAGTGGAAGAGAAGAAGATGAAGTAACGAGCAAATGTAGGAAAATAACTGGTAAAGTAAGGTGAAGTTGAATTAAAAAGAAAGAGGCAATGGAACACTAAATATATCATCGATAGGTACGTTTTACATGATCTGTACTTTTTCGTGTCTTGTGTCGTACCGTACAGTGATGGAGGTAAAGTAACATGGACACAGTAGTACTTGTCGCTAGGTTAAATGCGTCGTAAATATAACATATCGCGTTCCTTTTTACGAATAGTGGGCGGTGTGAGAGATCAAAAGAAAAGTCAAATTATGGTGAAATATTTCATTGCATGAATTAATGTACAAGTAGTAATAGTAAGTGTCTGAAATTAAAAGATGAAGGTTGAATCGATTGATGGTGTGAAAACACAGTATGTATTCAAGAGGCAATTACGGAAGGAAAAGAATGTGCAAGTCTTGTGGCCAACCTATACTTACAACGAAATGTAAAAGAACTGACATCACTAATGTGAAAGAGGGAACACTAAACTGTTTAGGTTACGTCATGTGATACAACAAAACGAATTGCATAATCATGTCTAGCTTGATGACGTCATCCGATCCCTGTGTACTCGTTTGTGGATATAGAGTTCCTGGCGGATTTTGTGCGCATTTCGTGCCAAATGAGTGAAATGAACTTCAAACAGGAATTTTGTGCACGTCTGTTAACGTGTTTCGTCCCTAAAGTTTTAACGGTTTGTGAAGAAATTGTTTTCGGCGATCTCTAATCAGCGAATGGGTTTTGGGTGTTAATGGTCTAGCAAAACAATTTGCATGGAGGTCGCATCAATTCCTTACCAGTTTCTCTAAAACGTAGCAGGTCGTAATGACGTTGTTATCTCAATTGCTAGCTGAGGTAAAAATAGATGAAGTTGGTGCTAGATTGGAAACACATCAAGAAAATCGTCGGTACGACTTGCAAATTGGAATTCCCGCATAATCAGCATGAACTGCCACAAAAATTCTGTTTTTGCATTTATATAACAAAATTTTGGTTTACGAGCTGTGCGACGCAGGTCGTCGAGCAAGGATTTATTTTGTGAACCGTAACGTCATTGGGCTTATGCTGGGAAAGTCGGCTTACGCTTCTGAAGTTTGGCGTCTAATCAGCGGGTACGCGAACTCTCAGAATATCATGTAATTTTCTGCATAAAATCCCATGTCAATCCAGCAGTGCCTTTACGTGTAGTCATTGTTGGTTCGTGGTGTGTTGAATGCAGCTAGTATAATTGGCCAGTTTTATTTATTCTGAGACATTAAGTGCAAATCAATATGTGCACACTATTACGCCATTTTTGTACACCTTGCCTTTTTCAGCAAGACAGCATAACAGCTCACGCCGCAAACAATTGGAGTTGTGTGAGGACTGTTTTTGGTGGCAGGGTAACAGCAAGTGACCGTGGCCTCATCATTCGCCAAATATGAATCCGTGACATTTTTTCTTGTGGGACATCAACGATAAATTGTATATTAACAATCCTGACGCGGAAAAAGACCAGAATAAGAAAGTGTTCTGTATGATGTGCTTTCAAATTCATGAGCTGAATTTCGTTGTAAAACAAATAGCGTGTGTATTAGGTGTCACGCTTATATCTGCGAGCCGCAAGAAATAATTTCGGCACTTTCTATAAACGTGGTAAGTGAAAACGTGACATAACTGCTGTACACGGGACTAGATTGCGTGGGCAGCGACTCACAGCATTTGGACTTGCGGGGGTCGTCGCCACGCTGCCTGTCGTCACGTCAAGTTTTATGCAACTTTTCGGGAGGGGGGAATGTACCTGTAGCTCAGTCTCATACATTTAGTACTTAAATCAGACCAGCCTCGTGGGTTAGTGGCCAGAGGCTCTTGACTACCAATCATGAGGTCCCGGGTTCGATTCCCGGCTCTACCGTAGGAATTTTCCCTGAAGGGGAGGATTCTCGCGGTGACCATGGTCTGGGTAGGTTAGTAGAATTTAGGTTTAAGGGCCCTCCTGGCACTACACCCTCCTATATCACCACTCACATAATCGGGACAACGTAACTGCGCCTCATGGGCGCCCCAACCTCAGAAGTCGGTTACACTCCTGCCATGCCCAGGAGGGAGGACCAGGAAGTCCACAAGGACATGTGGTGGCATTGGACGAAAAACAAAGTACTTAAATCAGTGTGCGAATGGTTCTGTCTTCTTGTGTTGGACGTCGCTTGGTTCAGTAGCAAAGTAGGATGCGAATGTTCCTTAGGATTTCCTAATATCCATCTGTGTGGTAGGAAATGGAGGCGGCACGTTGCTGTGAAAATTTGACACAACTTTAAAGAGGTTGCGTAAACATAAGGCGTGTACACGTATTTAATGACAGTGCATCCACACCAGACTTCGGTCAGACGAAATTTGGGCCGTGCAGGTACAGTACGGCCAGGGTTTATTTTTTAAGGTCATATCCAATTGTCAGTCCTTTTATGGCCGCTTGTGGCGGGAAATTTGCACGTGACATGAAGTACAAATCAGTTTGGGATATAAAGTTTATACGTTGGCGATGTTTCGTATGAGTTGCAACGTTTAACGAAATGCGTAGAGAATTAACTTTCGGTAATTCGTGTAGTGGGACTTGTTCAAATTCGGAAAGGACACATTTGGAATGTATATTTATTCCAGTTGGTGTTTGGAGTACAGCTTTTGAGCTCCTCATGGTGAAACGTAAATTTACTGCTCGTGATCATGTCTAGCACGCTTTTATTTGTATTTAGTTTCTTAATATTGCAAAATATTTATAATAACAATTTGACTGAAACTAATGTTGTCCGTCTGTTTTCGGCATCACGACATAAAGGCGTATGGGAAAATGGAGGTGCAGAGCCACGCATTATTAACCTAGGTGCTGCAGGGTTTTCTTTGTATTACGCTATGGAAATCTCGGCCTAAGAACTGAAGTAGACTAGGCCGGCTTGTTTGACAAGCGTGTTTGTAGCGTTGTCATTTGAAAACCGTGTGGCTGTGCTACCGGGAGACTGAGCCGTTCTGCACTGTGTAGCGAAATGAAATATTCCTTCCCCTGTAAGCAACCAACAAGATGCAACAATTGTTGTTTATTGATCTTTTTATTGATCTATTTGAATCTGCTGTACATGTTTAGGGCGACAAAGTCGCCCATCTTCAGGAGCACATTTGACTGTATATTGCTGCCGACCGGTGACAAGGTTGAGATGGAAGTTCCATCTCAATCTTGTCACCGGTCGGCAGCAATATCGGTGTATTGTACCAAAGCTGTATATACACTCAAAAGTGCTCCTGAAGATGGGCGAGTTTGTCGCCCGAAACATATAGAGCAGATTCAAATAGATCAATAAAAATATCAGTAAACGAAAATTGTTGCATCTTGATGGTTGCTTACATCGTTGTTCTAATGATGCACGGTCTCACAAATGTCAAATCTCTTCCCCTGTCGGGGAAGGTACCGCTGTCGTTCTGTCTACAGGCTGTTACGATACTTTTGAAAACAAAAAGTGGAGGATGGGTATGACAGTCTCTATAATGTACTGTACCAGAATCCAAGTTACTTACTACAGGTCGCATGTGGTATAGGTGGGAGTGTCATTAGATCAGTATTAAGTCATGATTGTTAGTCCATTAAGGTTAGCACATCAAATTGCGTGTCGCTGTGAGTCGGGAAGTAACTTTTTTTTTCCTGGTCTATTGTTAATAGGGGAGGAGATGTTGCGTGATGAAGTCAGCATCTTTTGACAAGCAAACATTTATTACTTTCCCTTGCTTTCGCGTATTTGCTACATGGAGCTACTCCGATTTTCCGTTTTCAATACTTAAAGGAGTTAGGGATTCATTTTGTCGCTCTCTGTTCGAGATCCTTCACAATATGAGCACCTTTCTTCGTACTATAATTTAATTTTACTAAAAATAAATATGCTGAATTCCATAAAGATGCAAGAGCTCCGAACAGAATTGACAAAAATTTCTTTCCAACAAGACCGACTTCCAGTCGTACAAGTTTTCTATTAAGTCATTACCAGAGCCCCATATTTTGTTACATGTAATTAATTTCTGGAGGTGTTCTGTAATCAGAATTATTTTAGGATGTTAACTTTTGCATTTGGTTGACGTTACAAAGAACGAAGCCTGGTTTTGCTTCAGTTCCATAAAACTTCCAGAAGTGCTATTAGGATGAGTTGGGTCCCAGTGACTCTTCCCTGATTGACCCGCCAACCCTTCAGTCCTGCCGTGAACTGGTTACACTGTACCTATCTGCATATTTCCTCTTCCATCGCTGCCCTGACATTCGTCACCGTTCTCTATAGCGTTGAAGATAAATCATTGTGTTTCTTTCAAAAGCCGGGAACGCAGTGACGATGCTTCATGTCCCAGAAAAACGGAGCCATAACCACACCGCCATGATAACCCCAAGACCCTCTAAGATAGTAGTACATTTGAAAGAAGACGAGCCCAAGGTTACAAGTTCCGGTGTGGCAGATACCAATAAAGTGGGTGATCCACTCCTACAATACTGACTTCTTGTGCCCCGTGTGATAAAGCTGCTTCACGCAATTGTTTCGGAGGTAATATCGCGGCAACTGCTCATCTAGAGCTACTGACTTCTATTGACACGTATATAAGATACTATCTCATTGTATTTCGGATAGTTTTTTTTGTTGTTCTTGTCATTACCTGCTAATTTACTTTCTTGAAGAACTGAGTTAGCCTAAAATAGCGGAATGCTGCTGTTTTGTTTTCGTAACCCAAATCTTCACGTAAATATCAGTAGTCAAGTGCGAATGTTTTTTGATATATAGTGAATAATGTTATACGTTTATCTTAACGAAAGCCTACAAGCTTTCAATAAAATTTGTTTTATCTCTCGAGTTTGTATACTGAACTTTTTAGCAGATGTTGAAGTTCGAATACTGTCTAGGTCAGAATATTTGTATTGCCTTCAGTGATTGTCTTACTCAAAAATTGTCATAATTGATATTAATTATAGTATGAAATTCATTTTGGAAAAAAAATATTTTGAGGACAAATGTGCGGGATAAAAACCTCAGATATTCTTACTTTGACAAGTATATATATTTTTTTTTCTGGGGCTCATGAGGGATGGAAAGAGGGATAAAAGTAGGAGAGAACGTGACAGGTCCACCGATCTTCCATAAAACGGAGCATTCACCGTGTAGTCTTGTATTGAAAAGCATCTGTCCATAGTTCCACATAACCTTGCATTTCCTGATCGAAAAATGTCATGGTACACTGGTTACAAACCGTTTCTCTTTTATGGTGTACGTCTTAACCAAAATCCGCACGGACTTGGTGTGTAGGCCTTCATGTGCTTCAAACATTCGGTCTTTTCCTTTTCTTTTGTCGCGTGTCACTACATTAGACATATTCGTCCAAGATGGGACGTTTATCCATAATGCCTTGTGACGCAAAGAAGTGAGATAGTACCTGTGGGATGTGGGTTAGAAATGCGCACTCAGCAAGTCACAAACATTAAGTAGGCTAGGTGATTTTACTTGTACCCATGTTTAATATGTTACCGCCATCGATATCAAATAGAAATAAATGTTGCATCCAGAGTCGGAATAGCGCAGTGGGTCTAGTGAGATTACAGGCTGTACTACCCAAGAGTCGTGGTTCGATTCCTGACAGTGATAAGAGGTATCATCTTCTGCAAATTGTCCAGACCGGGTCTGGGGTCCACCCAGCCTCCTGTACAAAGGATAACGGGGATTTTTCGCTGAGAGTAAAAGCGGCCTTGTGAAGCCGACCTTTCACGTCAGAGTCTAGTGCCCAGTTTAAAAATGAGTGGAGGCTTACCTTCACTGAACTGTACCTCCGCCGCCCCGTATGGATTTATGTAGTGCACAGTTACAAGTTTACTTTGGTACACGCAACATGTATTTTAATTAAAGTGAAGCGTGCTGCAATTATAGCTTGGAGACTGTTCCGTGTTCACTGCCAAGCAACATTTTTTTTACTTCTAATACAACTGAGCGCTTCTGATTTTTAAGGCTGGTTGTAGGATGCTTATATGTAGACCTGCCTGGTCAGCATACAGATACAGCATTGCCTTGAAAATCTCTATTTTTGCATGTGTGCTTAGTTTTCACAGAAGTTTAACATAAAAATGTGGTTAGAGACCTTGTCACAGCATAGAAACGAATTCCGTCATTTGAAATCGCTTTTATTTTCAGTTGAACACGGTACATTGGCCTACTGATTCGTATGTTGAGCATCTTAGTTACAAAGTATGGAGAAGGAAGAGATTTGGCTGTCTAATGTGAGAGAGTATATTAGCCATAAAGGATAAGAATAACAGATTAAATGTAACTCTAGTGTTATGATATGTCTTACAGTGTCTGTTACTGTGTGATATACAAGTAGGAATTTGTTATGAGCTGTATGTAAGAACTGACCTTACGACGTGGGGGTTATGGGGGTGAGAACTGAATTATCGTCTCGAGATGTCGTCTGGTGGCGATTTTTGCATTCACATTGATGAAAATTTGTGCTTCATAAAGAAGAGATCTCGTGATTAGCTCACCAGTTGCAAAAGAAAGATCTGGTTATTACGTTAGGTATTATAGAGACTAATTGCATTGTTGTGTTCCTCTGGTTTGGCTAGACTCTGAAAAAATCACCGGACTGGAGCTTTCTAACACACAACACAACCGCCCCCACCCCCAGCGACAATTCACTTGCTTATAAAAATACATTTGACAATTTAGATAAAAATGTCCATACGTCACTGTGCTGTAACCTGTTTTTTGTAGTTTGTACCTTTATGTGTAACGGATATCGAAAATGGCAATCTAAAGACTGGATATTTGGTGACATTTTAATTTATAGGTTTCGTATGATATAATTTAGTGAAACGTCATTTGAATTGTCTTTGTGTACTATTCCTGTGATGGCCGACCGGCAGGAGCCATGTTGTTCGAAAGTGGGACTTGGCGAATAAGCGTCACAGATACTGACCACTACACCGCGGTGCACTGTGGTATTGTGACGGTGTCATGTTTTCGACTGTCAGAATAGAATGGTTACAGTCTGCCAGAAAGGAATGAAGTTATACACAAAATTAAAATTAATTTCATCCCCCCCTCCACCCCTACTTGATTGAATATTCATGTGGACAGCACATGAAGACAGATACAAATTCGCTTGATTTATTCCACCTGGTGTGTCAATCTATTAATACGGCGATGTGATGTAAGCGGTGAATGAATAATTTGGTCACTATCGAACACTTTTTTTCTGTACCAAAGGAGCACCTGAAATATATATTGCCCCCATATCCGATGTACTTGCAAATAACGGGTTTGACTTTGATGAATTGATAAATTATCATCGTCTGGTCCAAAGCTGGGACTATGCTCTGTCCCTCTCAATTGTTTATTCAAACACTCATCTTCGTGGCGGACGCAAATTCGACCTGCCTAATCACATTCATCAATAACGTGACGCGTGGAGGTCCTTTACTGTAACGGCGCCTTCACCTTCACATGATGCACTGAATTCTCAGAAACTGAACTTCGACGAAGGGGCAAACACTGTCTAATAATTACGTCTGGCTTCCTGCCTAATTCAAGCATTCTGATTCCTGGTACAGCGTTGTTTGTGTCTATACTTCCGACATATTTTAATATTGCCTTTTTAATGGCACTTGCTGGTTAGTGTGTTAGCAGTTACGTATTGCCCGTGGACACTAAACAACTGCGCAACCAGAGATTTAACCCCTTCGACTTAATTCTCTCTGCATTTTCGGTTATGTTGGGTTTTCTGAGAAAACTGAATCCGTTGACATACATTTATTGATTCATAATAATTAATTGGTTGAAGAAAATAATTTTGATTGTGAAGATAATTATATTAATCAGTTACATACGTCGTAATGAGATGGCCCAAATGTCCTTGAAGATGTGAATTTAATTTTATTAATGCAAATGTGCTGTAACCGGAGTACTGAAATTGGTGGACTCCTTCGTTACTGTAATATTCCATACTGAGGCAGGAAGAAAATTGATTTACAATTCGTACTTTTCACTTTATTTAATTCCGTCAAAGACAACGTCTACTAACACACACGCACACATATATGTGTGTTGAATAACAAAGGCCCTTATTTGCGGATATCGGCTCTGTTTAGATCTGAATCCTCAGTAACTCTGAGTTTTTTCCAAAACCTGGGCGCCTGTAAAAGCTCAGGATTGCCGTGATCGGGACTCAGTCATGGCTCGATCGGGCTATTACGTCCATCATAACGAGGAACTAATTGGACACGTTGGTCATAGAAGTGAAATACATGATGGTACATGGGTTAGACATGGCAGTAACTGGGGGGGAAACAAGAAGTCCGTGCAGAATTTTGTTTATGAAACTCTTTGAAAGCTTAAGCTTTATGGACATTAACTAAAACAAGATAGAAAGAAAACATTGTGGATGACCTTGGTGCAAGGGTGCTAGGTAGACGGAACTGGCTCCGTTTAATTTTCTAGTAATTAATGTTAGGATTTGCAGTGGTTATCTTCTGGATTCTGCTGCAAGAGACTTATTCGCTACTGTCTGTTGTATCCGTGGGTTGTGGCATTGCTTGCAGTAACTTGTTACTCTTTTTTTACAGGTTAGTACAAATTTCGTTGGCAATGCGCATTGTCTATTACAGCGCTCTTTTACATGGTGGGGGTTTCCCCCCTAATTATTAGCTTAGTAATGTGTAGAACAGCTGATCCCTTAGGAAGTGATGTGCGCGTCCTATAATCCTGGGTTTTTGTTTTGCTCTTAGTCCTAAAATCGCAACCGTCACCTTAATTTCTACGAAGTTTTAATTGGTGTTTCGAGTACTACCTAGCCGACTGCACCACCACCGTCGTCTCTGCAAACTACGAAAGTGCTAGGTTATTAAGGTTGATCCTTGGACAGTGTTCTGAGTAAAATTTGGTAGGTCCTCGGTAGAGAGGCTCATGTTGACATTCTAAGTTATTAATGTTTGGAGACTAATGTCTCGTAGGTGAAATTTATTGCGTACCGCGTAGCAGAAGGTCGGGTTAAAACCCGCAGACATCCTGTATAAAACTCGTTGAATATTACTGTGCAGTGGGTATTGTCTCAGCTTCACATACGTCAGGATTCCGGTCTGAATCTAGGCGGATATTTGGCTGCCCTGTTGGTCAGATTTTTGCCGACAATGTGAAGCAATTACCGACATAACTCTAGTGAACATAGATCACTATTCCGTCCATATGTTTAGAACCCTATGTCCAATGTTAATTCGAAGTTTGACAGGTTGCTATATCACTTAGTTAACTTTAAAAATGCACCAAAATACTGATAAGGAAGTCTTGAAATGAGTGCAGGAACTGACGCATTAACCAAATCTTCTGTAAAGAAACACTGTAAATCTTGAGGTGTAAAATTTTAACAAATCAGAGTTGTCTTTGTAACTGCTAAATTTGTTGTTGCCACAGTGTAAATTCCGTTGTCCTTAAGCAAAGAAAACTAGTGATCAAAGGCTATTCATACATTGTGTCCGTACTGAACATATAAACGCTTTCAAACCACGTGTTTAATAGCTGTTAATTGTTCCAGTGATAGTATACTCGTATAGTAATATTTTACGCCTAGCTTGCATCACATTGATCATTAGTGTTTGCCATAAATCTGTTTACATGATAAAACACATCCCTCTTCGTTCTCTGATCTTTATTTACAGCCAGAAATTCAATGTGCTTTTTGTCCACCAGACCCCAGCATTAGAAAGTTAAAAAAAATCTGTTGAGGCAGTCCGATTGGATGATCTCATCGATCAGAGGTACACCGTCATTTGTTCCCTCGTGTCATTGTAAATAAAAGCTGCTTAATAGACAGATAGGTGATGCTGCCATCAATAATGTAGGGATCCCCATCATAATAATGAATATGCAGCAGACTGACACATTTTAATTAACCAGTCCGTTACTGTGGAAATCAGAATTGGTTCCTGCTGTTTTTTTTGTAGCAACGCTGATTTGAAATACCCACCAATTCAGATAATACATCTCTGGCTTTGTGTAAATAAGAGCAGACTAAAAATATCGATCACATCCGAAAGATATAATCTCAAAATAACGGATATGATACAACAATCAATCAGGTTCTCACCGAGAGAATTTAATGACATTTTTAACTTCTCTTTTAAAATGCCATGACATTTCGTGGGGTGATATCAAAAGATGAGTGATTAAGTTTTTCAAATGTTAATCAGATGAATTCGTCAGCGGAATATCCACATACACGCTTTGGACTGTCAACATAAATATAAGGGGAAGTGCAACAGAAATTTGGTCTGTGCGTATCATTCTGCTGTTATATCATACAGCTTTGTAGGACGAAACACACAATCTTGCCCTTTCTTGTGTGCTGATAACTTGCCTCACTTGGGCAGTCTTTATTACCATCAGTAGTTTTTAATATCTGTGAATTATTAAGTGACAAATGTCTGTGATACGGAGCGTATTCCTTCACATCCAGTGACCGGATGCTAGTGAATAATCGGTTGTAGGGTACATGAAAGGACGCTGTCGTGGCCTAATTTAAGGCAGAACGAAGAAATTTTACTGAATTGACTAGGAGGAATCACGAGAAAAGGACACAGTAATCGGTGTGCTTCGAACAGGGCCCCTCCCTGGTACAAAGCCGAAGTCTTACCGCTTGAGTCGGATTGCTTTCCCCTTGAAGATGGGACCGACAGGCTATCCCGAAACGTCCTTATCCAAGCACGAACCTAGTTGCGTAACGTCCCGGAAGAACGAAGGCCTGAACTGCACCGCGGCGGACGCTTGGTATCACTCATATTTCTAACTGATAATCTAGAAAGATAGTTACATTCGACAATGTCTAAGGACTGTAGCTGGGAAAGCGTAGTTTTGTACGAAGTGTTGAGACAAGGTACAGGTGGTAATAATCCTCTTCTATACCCCTAGTAATACTATGAAAATACAAAAGCTGAGCTATTCAATCCGATCCGGAATTCAGTCTATCCCATTTTGCATTTCGGTTCAGGATTAGAAATCATGAAATGTACAAGTTTTACGGTCCTTCATATGCGAAGGTAATTATCATATTTCTCGTGATTCAGCTCATGTCTTTCTTACACCCAGTGTACAACTCCGTGCCTGAAATAGAACAGAAGGTATGTCTGAGCAGACACAGATGAACTTTGGGCTCAACAAGACTTCAATGAAATTAATGATGTCCTTGTACCTGTGACAGAAACTTTACCATCTCCAGACTGCCACGATATATATTGGTAGTTTGTTGCAACTCCTCTCATTAAACCCCTGCGTTGCACTATCTGTTGTAAAATTACTTTGTTCTCAGCCTAAATTATGACGTGTATTATAACTAGACAGAAGTTTGGAAAGTACAATTGAATATAATGTTGCTCTTTCTTGGATAGATGATATTCATGTAGAATAACGGTAAAGTTAAATAACACAAGATTGCTGAACCCTTCAGAGCCTGATGTTTAGATTGTGTACCCCTAAGTTTAACACTGAAAGCTCTGTATTGTGCTGCAGATTGTATTTCTGGGTTCCCTGTTATCTTACAAAAGCCATTATTTCCCTATACAAAAATTCACCGCTATGTTTCTATAATGGCAGCATAATGCACTCTCTGTAATGTATGAAATTAATCCTAAAATCGGGGGTCATTTTAGTCTTCGGCATCTTGCATTCGTCAGCCTTTCGCTGCCGAATGCCAGGTTCGATGTTGTTCTAGTCCATGCGTGATTTGTGGTGGACAAAGTAGCACCTAGACAGGTTTTCCTCCGAGTACTTAGGGTTTTCCCTGTCCGTATCATCCCATGACTGCTCTATATTCATCTTAATCTTCATCTATTATTTTTACTGTTTACCGGGAGGGCAGACGGGAGAAGCTTGGGAACCTTAAAAACGCAGTGCTGTTTCGTAAATCGGGTAACATTTCATGCAAAAGTACTTACACTTTACGGGATTCAAAGAGATGAGAACGCACGGAAATAATTGTGTACCCCACAAGATATAGAATTGCCCTGAATATATTTGTCCCTTATTAACCAAATAATTTGATTAGTAATCGAGAAGCATTGTAATTTAAATATACCCGTTTTATTGCGTACAGATTCAATCTCAGAGTTGTAGGAAGTTTATGGTATCAATGAAATATGTCTGGAATCTTTTAAGTATAAATAGGAAAGTCACTAACACACTTAAGAAGTTTTGATGAGATCGGGAGAAAAATGTATTCTATAATGTCATTGTTATTCAGTTTACAAGCGGCTGTAATTACTTTGATTAATCGAAACGGTAATGAGCAGGTTTTAGAGTGAATAATTTCATTATTTGCTTTACATCAGTAGGAAACTTTATCCCGTTTTTGGAAGTAGGAATGTAAATTGTAAGTCCTTGAAGATAAGTTAGGAAAATATTGAAAGGTGCATAGGATAAAGAGAGCGAACAACTAGAACAGAACGTAACGAGAAAATTCTAACACCCAACATTACCAAGAAAGTGACATTTAGATTACAATATTACACTTAGGAAGAGTACGTATAAGGTAACCTTGAGGCGCGTTAGGTAACCATTTACAATTGTACAATTTGGCTTGCTTTATACGCTTGGAAAATGGGACTGTTATTCCGATGCATCATTTAGTGCTTTGGAGAATATTTCGCATACAAGAGATCGTTGAGAGCGCTGCAGAAGATGTAGGTATACGTTATGAGTAGACTCTTTTAGTGCTTACTCATTAATATTATTGGGGCGCTAATGCTAATACTGCAGACCACAGGCCACGAGGTCGTCTTTCCGCAGGTGATAGTCGTGTCCGGCGCGGTGCGGGGGACTACTCGCTATGAGTGGAGGAATTACTGAACTGCTGTCATTAGGAGCGACAGGTTGTTTTCCTAGTAAACACAGACTGAAAACCTCAAGCATTTCGAGTGAACGAGTGCACCGTGCGAGTGCACTCAGGATGGATAGTAAGCAAGTCATCACTCGCAACGAAATGTTGAGCATGCGCATCAGTCATTCGTAGTCTGTGGACAGTGCGACGAGACAGACGTATAGCACATAGGAGGTAGATGAGAAATCTATAAAGCTTTTGGAGGGAAATCTCAAAGGAAGGCAGTTTGAAGACTGGACGCATATCTTGAATGCTGATATTAAAATGGGTCTCAGATAAGTTGAATGAAGATTACATACAGACTTACTCATGTTTTTCAAAATATGGTCTCATAATAAGATCTGTCAAATTTAATTACGAATTTTAGACTGATGTAAATCAGGTTATTTCCTGAGAACCTTCGTAACTGCCAAGTTTTCAAGAAGATCCTGCACTATGTAGTTATTTATTCTGCTGCTGCCACACATGCTGCTGTTATTTGTCGACTATGATCCCTGCCATTGGTAGTACATAGCTAGTGGCGGTGAGAGGCTGTATAGTATTCCGCCCAGCTACGGTACAGAAACTGTTCACAATATAGGCCTACAAACTCACAATCAGGATATAAATATTTAACTTTCGGAATGTCTCCTGCCCGATCAATGGCACGGTTGTGTGGCTGTGAATGTTGCTACTTTCCTTCGCGTGATTCGTATACACAGTTCCCACTACCACATCATCTCATTATCTTCAGCCACGCAGAAGGAACGGTTCTGTGAAATTTTAGGAGGACATGAATATCCCATAAGCTGATTTATACACAAGTGCAGCATAGCAGACTAAGCTGATGAAACATCTGACAGTTGAGCATTGGTAGGCATAGTGTGATAAACTGGCGTATCTCCAAGTGTTAGGTAATCTTGACAGAGAAATTCTGAACAGATTACTCTAGTGGAAACAATACGCGGTCCTTATACTTTGATTTAGCTGTTCAGGAATGGTAAAGTGTTAATGAAAGTTAGGGCAAATAATGCTTCGTTCGTCACTTTTGTGTTTAGTTCTTGCTCTCGTACGAGACACAACGCTTCCTTTCGGTTAACGCTACAGAAAATGTCTTACGGATATGGAGAATAATTTTTAAGTGAACAGTGGTGACCTGAACAGAAGGTTTGCTTCACCATTGTGATGGGTTTGAGGGGGGTTAAAGAGGAGGATCAGTCATAAGAGTAGAACCTTACGTAACGTTGCATCATGTCTGGCATCCGAACGGAAAGTGTGCTGTTAGGGTGCAATGGCGAGCTTGTATGAGCGTGGTCATGGATTTCCAGCTTGTGTAAAAGCGTGGCGTTTTAAGTTGTGTATCTGTGGACTGATAACCCTGTTACATAAGTAATTATTTGCTTGTTTCTGACGTGAACTTTATTTCAAAAGACTTCGGTTTGAATACTGGCGTGTTTGCCTACTGGCTCCACCTTCTGAGATTTATCGTGGTTTTCCTCAGTATCTTCGAGCAGTGGCCGCACTGTACTTTCAGAGAGCCACTTTTTCTTCCTCCTCCCAAATCAAATATAACTTATATGTGTGTGGAACAGTACAGTTACATAGTGAAACAGTAATGTTCTTGGGGTTGCAGCTGTGTTCAGAAATTTACCCATTCAGCCAGGATCTCTTTAATTCTGTTTGTAGTTAGTAACTTCAGGTGTTTCATATATATTTTTTAAAAACTTTCACTAACCTATATAACTATAGTCCCAGGCTTTGCCCCTGTGTAACTTATATGTGTGAATTTACAATTCTGAGGCCTTCCGGGTGTGAAAGACAGCAATGTTCAAGTCTTTCCTTGAGAAACTGATGGTTACGCATATTTTCAGGGTATCCCTCTGGTTTTCTGCGCCATCTTCTTTTATCTGTATCTAGATGAATTCTCTCCACCCCTTTACACCTTATTTCTCCTAATTCGCTGGTAATATATTAACATTTTCACGAAATGCTCGATCGTGGGTTCTTTTACGTACATTTTCTATCAAATGCCTTGTACACTCCTCACATTCCACACAATATAACTTGTCCTGCATGGCGTGAGACTGAACATAATGGACCTAACGCACCTCTTTGTTTACTTCACCATCAACCTTGTTTCAACCATTAAATTATTTGATTTATGTTGGGGAACTTCCGAGTTCGAATCTCGCCCGTAACAACACTATTTCGACTAAATTCTTTGAGGTCTTCATCATCTTTTCTAAAATGGCGACGTAATTACTTCAAAATTGGTCTACGATGGCTTCCTTCCGCGTCCTTTACTTTTCATTATTCTCTTTCATCCGATTATTACACGCTATATAGGATGTACTGCTGACAGCGTCGTAAAACAAACTACACATGGCATAAGGCAGTAGTTGACGCCTCTGCTATGCATGAACACACTGACTGGCAGGTATGGGTTGCCACAGTGTTTTATGCTGACGTTCAGTGATTCTATAAAAGCTCTTCCAACTAAATATTGGGAAAGAAGCGTAATGATTTATCTTGTCTTCACGCGTTATTAAATTTGATGATGCGAATATTGCATCGACCGCTGGCGATATGCTTCGGCGTACTGTCATTAAATATGGCGGAATCCAGTATGTGTGGGCGGTGTTCGAACCGTCTTTGTAAGCAAGAATTTATAATGCTTGGTTTTGATATCTTTCCGAAACAAATTTACACCGCTGCGATGAATGAGTGTAAAATTACCCGTTAACGTACGCAATTCGGACACTTACCAACTGACTGTGCGTTTCGTCTGGTTTGCCCTACAGCTGTTGAAACATGTAGCAACTACAGGAGAGTGATATTAAAGGAACAGGATAACGGGGTGTAGACTGGCTTAATTTGGCTCTGAACTTGGAACAATGGGGGGATTTTGTGTACGTGATAATACACCGTTGGATTTCTTACAAATCAGGCAAGTTTCTTTTTTTATCATCTAAGCTACTGTCAAACTTCTGTTGAGTTGATAGGATCGTGGCATTATCTTATTATTTGTAGGCCTGCCGTAAGTAAAACTGTGTCTGTCTCCGTTTCTCATCTTAAGGCTTCTAGTACATTTAGGCCTGCGCTGGGTTCTAACGACTGCTCCGAGTCTGAGTTGACAAGATGATGTACGAAAATCTCTCACAAGTGCATTGGACTTGTTAACATAAGTTTGAGTTCCTTTTACCAAAATATCAACAATAAAGTGGGAAGAAACGGTTTAAGTTTGTTTCGATACAGATGATAAAGTAATGACCATATTGGTGTCTTGACCTTGTGCGAAAATAAGGCAGTTGGCACAGATAAGGTACTTATACATGCCCTGTTTTGTACATAATCGGTAAAACGCATGTAATGAAACACTGCGCGAATGAATGTGGTGGGAGTGAAATAATTCAGGACAAAAGTCTTTCCGGTTTGGGTAGTTTGACGAAGTGGCGTGCTGTTTTAAGATTGCTTATTTTGGGGGGAGGGGGGAGGTGGGGGGCGACAATAAATATTCCGCCTGTATCGATTATTTAATTTTGCTCTAAGTGGCAAGAAGGATTTTTTATGCAAAACGAAATACGTGCTCAGGATAGGGACAGGTGACGGGCACTCGTGAATGCGGTAATGAACTTTCGGTTTCCATAAAATGCGGAGAATATATTGACTAGCTGAAAACCGCTTAGCTTCTCAAGAAGGACTCTGCACCATGGAGTAAGAAAGTAAGTAAGTAAAGAAATATGTATCATAAGGTTTCTGGCACAACGAACAGTGCTGCGTATTACGCAGCACTCGTCAGCTGTGGAATCTGAAGATTTATTACAGAGTTTACAAAAACAAACGTGAACCATTTCAGTATATTTTACTGTTTGCACTCCCTTCCCAAGAATCTGTTTCACTGGTACCTGTCCTGCCGGCGCGGATGTCTTAAGAAACTGTCTGTCGATCTAATTCGTTGGCGTTCTGTTAACCTTTCTTTCGCAAGTCTGTAACAATACATCATTGCCTGATAACACATCGTGAGTAGAAAATCCATACAATATGCATGAATACTTCGCCTCAGATATAATGTGCACTTTAGACACAATAATTACCTTGTTAGAGAAGATTTGTGTAGTGGTAGCTTAGATAAAGTTCCATAATATCTTGAGAAAGTAGCTGGTGATTGAAATGCGCGACAGACAGGAAGACAAGTATGACTGTACCGAAGGTGCAATATTAGAATGTTCACACACAAATTCGAAACACATAGCATTTTTTACACAACAACGTATTTATTCAATTAGATACGTGACGTCTGAATGATCTGATGATATTTATATGGTTTCATATACCGTCATCTCCTGCACTGGTAATTCTGCCAGGACTATTGCCAAACGATTACATTTTCTCCACCCGCCTAAAGTTTCCGATGCAGACATCTCTCTGTGTGGCTAAAATTAATCAAACCGAGCACTAACCGAGAAGTGAAGTGGGGACTTACAGCATGTAGGCACAGCAGCACTCTGCAAGCAGCCTTGTCCACGGTCGGCTCTTGGTTTGCAGAAAGTTGCGTTTTACTTGGCTGAAAGACATAATTTGCGTTAGGGTAAGTGGCTTTTAGGCAAGGTGACAAACCGTGTCAACATTAGCTGCATTACTCAGCGTAAAAAGGCACTACCTCTGTTAACTGAAATTTCATGCCGTGACGATCGGGTAATGGTTTATGTTGTGCGTGCCGTCCCTTCTCCTTCCATGAAGAAGCTTTCACGACTCAGAAATAGAGTAAATTCCCTTACGACAACGTAAAGTCGTGTGCGATGTTCCTTTCCTTTCGTTTCTTTCTCTCATTCCGCCTTCGTTTCTTCCATTTCATTCTCACGTTGTATAGCTGTAAGTTTATGTTGCTTCCCTTCCTACCTGTGCGTTTTCTTCCTCATCACTTTCTTCCTGGTTATATTTATTTTTCTTTAATCTATATCTTCATACTGTTTATTTACCATGCCTCCTTTCTGTTGTGTTTTCTGCATTAACCGTTTTACTTTTTAATTTTATGTTTATTTCTCTTCTCATTCTCACACGCTCTTCTTCTTCATTTTGTCTTTGTTTCGTTGTTTAGTTCTTTCTATATTTCTGTGTTACGGTAGTCTGGGTATTAGTTATAATCTGTATTTCTGTGTTATGCCAGGTTGTATGCTACCTCCGAATATATGTTATGTAGCTTTTTCCCTTTTCCCTTTGTATATCTGTGCTCTGCATAAGAATATCTATGTCTTTCTGGCAAGGTAGACTCTGCCAATTCTGTATATGTTTTTGGCCAGGCGTCTCACGTAGTCATGCACAGAAGCTGATGTGTTTTTGGCTACCGAGAATAAGGGAGATGGAGGATTTTTAACCACTTTATGCCAATTTAGATACGCTACTGCAAATGTTTATAAACAGTTTTATTGTGGATTAATATCGACAGCAGAAGTGATGGCGTCAAGTTTGAGAGTGAAAATAATGAATTCACAAGTGAAAATCAGTACAAACCCATTCCCATAATCCATTGTACTCAGAGTGCTAAAGAAATTTATCATTTTAAGCGAAGATTTCTTTAGTTACTCCAAAGTAATTCGAAAACAATATGCCCTGTGTGTAAGTACGCACGCAATAAAAAATATGACAGTGCTGTAGTTGAACCTTGAATGGACAAACAACAAAACTTTACGCCTTCCCTCCTTATGACGGAAAGGAAATATAGAGTAATGGCTTGGAAGGAGTGTAGTCAGAAGCAGTCAGGATGTTTAAAGACGTCGTACCGGCATTTACAAGCACGAACGAAGAATCATTTCTACATATCTGGTCAAAATAGCAGACTTCCGGGCAGAGAATCTAACTTGGAACATCCCACTTTTTCAGGAAGTGCTGCACTACGACTTTGTGGCAAGGATTTGGTTGTATTGTTGCCAGTTTTGTAACGGGATAACATCGTTTAATTGTCGTGGAAACGTAGATAAAGCCAAAGATTTATCGTCAGCTAGGTTGTCTATAATCTTCTGAAATATGAACTTGTATGCCTGGAATATATTAGAATACTACCGTCAGCCCACCGCGAACTGCTGTTTCATGTATTGCAGGTCACATTTGTCCAAATATATCTAAATAGTGTCCGCATGTTTAATGTACAGCACACACTGTGTTTTCTATTAGGGATCGTACAGCCGAGAGAAAAAAAATGCGTTGTTGTGTGGCATCTGTAATTGATCAAGCATCTGTATTTATTACACTGGGGAATCGTTAAAGCAAATGAAAATGTTTCGCCTCTGATATTAATGTCTTTGTTTCTGTCCGCTTGTGTTTATGTAATATATCATATTTGTAATATTTATTAATATGTACATATACACCGCTGTTGTTTCCTGAAATAATATTTACGGGCACTCTAACAAATATATGCAGCAAAGTCGAAACTCAAAACTCAACCGAAGGTGTTATATTTTGAACAAGTTTACAGTTGCGCAACTCTTGGTTGCCGGTACAAAGCGCTGTAGGCTGTGCGTAGTTTTTCAAAACGAAGTATGCGTACATTGTGAGTTGAAATGTTTCTGTCTCTTCGTAGTCAGGAATTAATTAAATTCGGTTGTGTGGGTGGAAATGAATATGGAGCCAAATGAATACTGATTTCTGGGCTGAGTAAGCCGGCCGGATGAATTGTTATCACTTGAATTGAAGCTTGATTAGAACCGGAATAAAGAGTTGCTTTGGGGACGTAAAACATGCTGATCTAGGGTGATGGCAACGCAATAAATGTTGGACACATAATTATAACAAACGATAGACTGACTGGGGATGGAAGTTTCATGTATTTTGACAATAGACGATGTAGAATGCGTGTCTTACAAAGCATATCTGATTGTCCGCACGCATGCTACACTGATTAACCCATGATGATCGTTCTTGACAGAATAAACTCAGACCAAATTTCGTACGAAGCGACAGGGGCTGTTCAGGTTGGATTATTGTGTATGTCTTCCCTTCGCCACCACTTCATACGGGTTGCGGAGTCCATCCAGCTTCGGACTCGATATCTGCCGCAAACTGCGTGTCGCGGAGAAGGTGTCAAATCGGACACTCAGACAGAACGCACAGCTACTAATGACGGTAGACTGCACATAGATTTCATACTCCCTCGTGGTGTTATTCTGGGACACAGGAGTGAATTTATCTATATTTGTTACTCTCTAAACAGGTAGGTAAATTCTGCAGGACCTTATACGCGGTTACTCTAGTGGTTGTCTCGCATAAAATTTTCGCAAGGCTTTCACATAATATTTAAAAATACACGTCTAGAAAGAAGACCGTCTGGATGATCTCAAAATAATCTCATGTTTGTTGACATGAAAATCGGCAGGTTTGTTATAAAATAATGTGATGGACACCGCGTACAAACCAGAATGGATGAATCAATTTATCTCAAGCGGTAAATCTCATGACATGTATTACGAAGGTGCTCGTTCGAGTGCTTAGAAATTATACCCTATTGTATTAAACGCTGTTGCATATTGCGAAAGGCGCCTACTACCGTCCTCATGTCCGACCTCCGTACGTATGTCTGTTTCTCCGTCTCCTCGTCCGGCTGTCGACACGAATCAACACGGCTTTTACTGGGTGGATTTCTGTCGATTTGTGCATTGTGGAATTTTATTAACATGTGTGGAATGTTTCCAAATCTGGTTAAGATCGGGCAAAACTGTTGGGTGCTTTGCATTAAGAATCTCACGTTCAGTTCATTTCATTGTTACCAGTGACATTATTTTCTTAAGAATTTCAGAATGAATGCCTCAGAATTACTGTATATTTTCGAAAGATGATGTGTGTATTACGTCTTTTTGTACACTAATCAGCCAGTATGTATTTGGTAGTGATTCCTAGTCGTCCAGTTAGCTGACGAAATTAAAATATTCACACTCCCTCCAGCCATTTACAAATGGCAGTGATCAAAGGCGCCCAATAATTCCTCACTCTCAGTGTCATATTTACCTTCTCGTGTTACCATCATCTCACGCACACTGTATTACGTGAGGAAGAAGTGTTTATGTGTGTTTGAATATTATCCTGCAAACTCCATCGATTTATTTGTCGTGCACTTTGCACGAAGAGCGCCGTGTAGGTGCTACCAGATGGTTACTTCGGTATTAAATTGACTAATTAATGTGAATTCTTCATGTAATGATCACGGAGATGCAGAATTGTGACATTAAGAACCAACGGAACACAAATGGGTTATCCGTAAGGGATGTATAACATTTTTCACCGCCTATTTCCACCTTGACACAAGCTATCCACTATCCCCTTCTAGGGCCACGCCCACCTGTCAAGCCTGTCGACTTCCGGTATGAGTCGTTCTTTCCTCTTCCACCCCATGCCTGTATATACATTCGTAATGTATTATATGAACCGTTAATTACGATAGGCGTCAGTAGCATCGACCTTTCTCAAAACGTGATTTCAAATGCACATCTGATGGTAGAGTACTGCGAAATTTATAAATCTTAGGTGTCCAGTTACCTTTATAGTAAATGGCCTCTCTATCCAAATCGAGTCGGGTATAAAGCTGTTACGTGTATTTTGCTCCAAAATTGCCCTTTGACATTCGATTTCTCTATTTGCACATTTTATTATTTTAAGTTTTGAACCTTCGGGTTCCGTGAAATGCGGGGAATTTCTTCACTAGCTGCAAACCAGTTAGCTGCTCAAGAAGGACTCTGCACTATGGAGTAATTAAGTATTTTAAGTTTACGTACAGATTTTACGTTTATTACGTCATAGTACTTCAACTTTTGCGTCACCACCATGTTTGTAATTGTTATCTTACACAAGGTGGCCTAGGTGTGATGCGTAGCGATGTTTGTGGTGTGTTTCCTGAATACAATTTAAATTCTTCACTGATTCAGTAATTGCCGCCATCAGACTCAGAACTGAAGGAAATTTCGGCATTGTGGCCGTGACCTTGTACGGTTTGTACAGAAAATTGCATTGAAAAATCCTGCCCATTTTAAATGTTTGTTAAACATACTTGATTTGGGGACGCGCAGGTAAACGCCTCTAATGTCGCTGTCACTTTACAAATTCTCGATACCCCGCATTTACTGATATTCCTGGTGTGAGGTACACATTATAGCATAGGGATGTCCTCCAATATGCTTCCCAAGTTCTGTAGAAATTGTTACTGTGGTTTAGAGCTTGAATGGGGCATACGCAGATACTATTGTTTTTTTTTATTAGCAATGAAGGGTGACTAAATAGACTAACTTAGTAGTTGTATTCTAAATCGTGTAATAAGAAACCATGAAGTTTTTAGCTGTGTAATGTTTCCCATTACTTCTAATTTTCTCTTCCTTTTTCAAATATTTTCTATATGGCGTGTTTTAATTATTGTAATTCAGTGGCGCAGTAAAATATTGTTTCAGTTGAAAGGTGCCGTAAATGTAATTAAAGACATGAATTATGTTAGCACAAAATCGTCGGTCACAACTGTATTTGTTATCATTAACATCCAAAAAGCACTTCAGTTCACAGATATTTTACAACAAAAGAGCTTTCAACCAGCTGCCATTCTCGAAAGGCATATGAAACTAAAAGCCACAGAAAGCACACTACATATAAAAAAATTCAAAATAAAAAAAATATATATCAATAATTGTAACTCGGCATAAAAACCCTCAAAAATATATTAATAAAACTTTCAGGATATTACTCTCACATACCATATATATAAGGGGACCGCGGTAACACAGTGGATAAGATGCTGTGCTACAAATCGGAAGGTCGCTGGTTCGATCCCAGCTAGTGTCACTGGATCTTCCATTGGCATAAAATCCTTCCGATCGCACTATGGCGCTGGGGTCGACTCAGCCTCTAACAGAAATGAGTACAAAGGCGGCCGGTGCGTAAGGCTGACAACCTATCCCAATCCTATGCCGTTGTCACGAAATCTGGGAACCTTAACGTCCTGGAACACTCTGAGCCCCTCCAGACCTGTAACGGGACACCTTTACCTTTACCATATATATATATATATATATATATATATAAACTAAACAGAAATCATTATTTATTTCTACCGTCATTTTAAAAATGAGATCTTATTTGTGGAACCTATTGTTGCAGATTATCCTTCTAAGTTCTTTTGTCTTTTTAGTACCTGATGTTGGCCAGTACCAGCCTAAGCATGTTGCAATAAATGTTAAATAATAACAGTAATTTCAGTTGTGATTGACTTTTTATTTTAATATAATTTCTTGCAATAACAACGGGATATACAAAATAATTATTACCTAAATGGATATTTTGTTAATTTCACGGAACAGATTAATATAGCAGTTTCTAATTTTTATTTGGAAGGAACACTAATTATTTAGTTTACTATCCGGATGTCCAGACTCACTTCTGTTCATTCTTTCTCAGTTTACGAAAATAAATACCTACTCTAATATTACAACTTACCTTCAAATAGCCGCGATCTGCTCCCTTAACAAGCAAGTCTTTTTCTCTCACCATTCACAGTTAGCATTCAGTTTCGTTCTACACCGCAGGATTGCATCCGTTATGGCTGAAATTGCATTGTGAAATAAATGAAAACTCTGTGACATGGATTTACTAGCCGGATATTCTTCCTGCCCCAAAAAATGTTTCAGATTAAAGTTTTAGGTTTCAGTGACGTCTGTGCTTTGTTGCCAATTTCCATACGATGAGACTTCCAGAGAGAGAGAGAGAAAAAAAAAAAAGAAAAGAAACACACAATGCGTGATATTTATGTAAACGAATAGGTATTGCTTTAATTTTATTCACCTAGTAACTTTTCGTGTGTAATATCTTCTTCCCTTTAATGTAGATTAATCGAAATTCATTCAGTAGTTTTGGGTTGGCAAGCGTATACAACCTGCCTTCAAGCTTTCACATATTCCTGGATCCTATATACAAAGAACCCAAAATAATTTGAATACGTGTGTAGACGACTGTGGGTATCTGTCTGTGGCATAAAACTCGACTTAGTGCTTGAAGTAGGTTTCAGCAATGTTGCTGTTCGAATGATATATGAGTTGGTAACGTAGAGGTGGTGGGTGCGATGAAAGATAAACTAACACAACAGGAACAGAATTCAGCGTTTCTTACACACATCACGTCCAATAGATTCTATTTTCTTTCCTCCTTTTGTTCCATATCCCACTTGATTCCCAGTAACACCATTCTTCCTTGTCAAACAATATTCTATCAGTCATCCATCTGAAGACTCGTATATTGTAGCCACAGGCACAAGAACTTTCATTACTTGCAGATGTATAGGCTAAGGTGAAGATGAAGTTGTCTGGCCTCTCTGTTACCCCTTTCCGTCTGTTTGGTCACACAATTTGTGAGGGAGAGTGATTACTCATTCCGCTCTTCCATATTGAGTCTATCCTTTCTCCACTACAGGCCTAGACACACCCTTAAGGCTTCAGGAAGTTGAGGCTCCCGGGATTTCTAGACAGTCGGCACACGAAGGTGGTAAGGGTGTCAGCCTTACGCACCGACCACCTTTACCTACAGAATATATCCCTGGTACTCATTTCCGTTAGAGGCTGTGTCGACCCCAGGGCCATAGTGCGGCCGGAAGGATTACGTGAATGAAAAATCGGGAATCGTACCCGCAACCTTCCGGCTTGTATCGCCGTGCCTCAACCAACTGCGACACCACGTACCGCGAGTCTGTCCTTCACACATCCAAAATTATCACCAGCTTGTGCCATTAAATGTACCCGTACTGTTAAGATTAGAAACCAGTATCGTGTAATTTCCTGTGTGAATTTTGAAGTTTCAGTAATCCATAGAGTATTTACTTGCACGTTAGTGTTATGAATGTCGCACATTATCCAAGATGCGAGTCGTAGAATTCTCGAATAAATTTGTGCGTTTTATTCTCAGTTTTAAGTGTCTGAAAACTCTATAAGGATTTTGAATATAACATTGTGAAGTGCGATTAACATGATTAGTGTGAACGTAACTGTGGGACGTAGAGGTTTCCTGTGCATAACCGTCTAAATGGGATCATAACTATTAGCCTATTGCAGGAGATCATAACTGCTGGTGCTGCCTACTGTGTGTGATAAGCTCAGGTTGTCAACTGACCACATCCAGGGTTTGTTTCGGGTCATCTGTCTACCACCTCTTCCAATTTTTCCGACCCACCATTATTCTCTCTCATCACAAAGGCAGGTAGAATCCCCCCCCCCCAAAAAAATACAGGGTGTATAATCTTCTCTTCACGAAAGTAAGTATTCTAAGAACATGGCAATGCACCAGCAGGTTCTGCGAAATGTGGTAGTTTCACTTCTGGAGACAAATTAACCTCTCAAGAAGGAATCTTATCCACGGAGTCTGTATTCTGTGAAGATGGTTTCCATTACCACCCGGCTTTACCTTCCCACGGCCTTTCACAAACAAATTGCCCCACTTAAAGAGAGCTTACGTTTCTGTGCGTTGCCTCGCTTGTCTGTCTCTTAGGCGCCAAATTTACCTGTCTTATCTCCATTTTCGGAAAGCTTCTCATGGTGTTTCTCGAATGACATTTCCACTGAAAGGAAAGTACAAGGAGACTTTTTAACAGTTTAAGTTCCTGTTATTAATCGGTTATATTTATTAAAGACGAAACTTTGGATTTTGTTTAATTTTCGTGTTGTTTCGTGTCCGGATTTTTTTATCCCTCATCAAGAAAACACTAACAATAGATGTCATGAGACTTCCAACTAGTTTTTACATCCGCTTCGTAAGTTATCGTCATCAAGCCGAAATTTAAATAAATATTTCGTGTAATAGCCCTTTACTTACACTATTCTCGTTGACTTGTTAATTTATGTAAGAAAGCGATTTAGCTATAAAATTTTGAAGCGCCATCAAACCACCTGTCACTTTTCCCAAGCTTTACACCACCCCTGCTCTAACACACTTACAGACGTCACTTACAGTCGTCAAAATGAAAGATAAATGTGCACAGTTTACCGCATATTTTACATCCCGTCGCAATATGATCCTTTCAGAAGGGCATTTTTTTTTCGAAAGCCTTTGCCCACCACATTTCATGACCATAAATGTTATGGCGTTAGTTTCGGTCTCACTTCAGACGTTAAGACAGTCGCGCACTTGGAAGGTACAGAATTAAATACTAAAGACGTGGGGTCGGGTGGTGTGTCCTCTGTTGGCACGATATTCGCATCAAGTAATAAAGACAGACAACAGTTAAGTATTTACTGGAGCCGACGAACACACAGAATCGACACTGCCAAACGCCTTATTTCCTTGAAAATCAAGGAACTGTGTCGAATAGTGTCAAACTCAAAAGGTCGAAACCTTAAGCGAAAACCTTCGAATATCCTTAGGAATGACGATGTGTTCCTCGTCACGAGGAATTTTATGAGGCATGTGTGTGTTTTTTTTAGAACCACACACAGTAAGTTGCCATCAATTGGAAGTATACAGCCAAATACAGGAAAGCATGACACCCAAGTGGTGTGGGTGTTCATCATTTGGTTATGCCTTTTCTCTGCATAGAGGAAGAGCTCTTTTGAAAAGAGATGAACATTATTCCATGTTATATGAAAGTTCTGATATAATTAGGAATTTATTTGGAGGTTTTAATGTTTTAATTTGCAACGAGTTCCCAGACAGTAGAAAAGAGATAATTGAATGAGAAAAGTTTATTTTTTTTCTGAGAATGTTACCGTTTATAAATTACAGAATGTTACTATTGTGCCAGAACTATAGTTTATTTTTACCATATTCTGTTTTAAATGTAACTTTTAACATGAAAAGTTTCTTACAACAAATTAGCTGTTATGTTGTGTTGTTGAGCTATGTTACACAACCACAGGACAGTTATAGTAGCATTGCTTTCGTTACAGGGTTAGTATTTCGAAAAATACAAACTTCGTTCATTAGATTTTCCCTAATATTAATATGGGTTGAAATAGAATATTAGTTTCTGTGCACTGTTCTCTAATTCACAGAGAACAGAAATTAACTAATGAAGCCCACAGAATTCTGTCGTTGTCAGCCATGGTTCTAGTAACAGCAGAGTCATGTAACATCAGTATAAAGTTTTGCTTTGTCATAATACAGCTGCAACCGCATACTGTCTTCTGTCAGAGGATAATATCGTAGTTTGTAATCCTATTTGACTTGTGGCAGATACACTGCCTTTATCGCGTTTATTTTGCTTTAGCAAGTTCTTTGTATGCAGGGCATAAATGAAGTGCTTAGTGGAGGATTAATTTTCGTCTGTCGATCCGAAAGTTTTCGTAACTACGGAGAATGGTTCGACAGTATTTAATATAGATAGCTTGTACTGAAATTTATCGCGGAATTTTATTTTATTTTTTGAGTGTGGTTAAGATTCCGTTTCTCAAGGTTTTCGTACATACCTCATCGAATGTAATTTGAAATTTTCGGACAAGGACAAATGTGTTTGTAGGTCAAATTTCATGTTTTTGGATATTCAGAAACGCATATACACGTTTCATTTCTCTGATTTTTGAACTTGTACCAGTAATAATTAAAACTTTTCGGATATGCACAACACGCCCAAATGTTCGGTTATTCACTCACCGGTAATCATAAAGCGTACATATATTAAAGAATTCTGAACGGTGTCTGTAATTGCAATTAAAAATTGTTAGATACTTACGAATATCACTGGGTAGATTTTACTCTTCATGGCATAGTGAAGATACTGCCTGGTATAGGCAATCTACAATTATTCAGTTTGCAGAGTTTGAAAGAGTGAAACAAATTACTTTTTTAAACACGCGCCAAATTTTTTACTTGGGGGGGGGGGGGGGGAAAAGGCAAAAGAACAAAGGGGGGGGGAAAAAATGTTGGGGGGGAGAGGGGGGGGGGGGGGGGTTTTCGGGGGGG
>Ga0123354_10000406_pt1 | contig 41823 bp, 36 predicted proteins | sample TergutLab28metaG_2_FD_97872 | JGI IMG/M metagenome (GOLD analysis project Ga0123354, IMG submission 97872) | Labiotermes labralis P4 segment gut microbial communities from Petit-Saut dam, French Guiana - Lab288 P4 | ecosystem: Host-associated > Arthropoda: Insects > Digestive system > Gut ... | reverse complement strand
TTTAAACCAAACGCCCTTTTTTTTTATGTTTTTTGTAGATGGTGGATTTTTTTAAAAAAATTTGGGCCCCCCCCCCCCCACCTTCCAAAAAAAATCTTTCAAGGACCAATCTTCCTGACTTGAGAGAAATGTACCTTTGGTGACAAAAACTGTTGTAAGTGAATTACATTTATTGGCAGTCCTACATTTATAAAACTGCACGTCAAAGGTTGCAACCACTCCATACAAGATCACCATAGATTTCACAATGCAACTGAATAAACTGAAACATATGTGCCAATGTGTTAGTATACTAATGGAATTCCACCAATGACTGATCCCACTGGTAAGTGATTGACTAATCAGTGGAGCCCAGTCTTTGAAAAGCAGATGGGTTTATAGCTAGTCAAGAAATTCCCTGCATGGAGCCCAAAGGTTCAGTACTGTGTTCACAAGTTATCCCTGTACTTAGATGAATTCAGTCCATGCCATTGATACTGATTCTGTAAGATCCATTTTTGCTATCCTCCCATCTATGCCTAGGTCTACAAAAAGGCTTTCCTCAGGTCTCCCCACCAAAATTTTGTATGCATTTTTGTTTGAAAAAATGACCATTTTATATAACATACTTAAAAGGACAATGAAAAAACAGGGCTCCAAAATTAGTTTAAGGTTAGAAAGGAATGCATCTTTCTTACTCACTACTCACTGTCTGAACAAATACAGACTGTCTACAAGGTAGTGGACAATTTGGAGGGCACTGAAAACACACACGCCATAAAAACATCTCCAATAGAAAAGAGTCTCCAAATATTCAACTTCTTCCCCTCAGGACACGTGTAAGCTCATAATGTTTCCTTTAGTGGTGTCACAATTAGATGAATACAGTAATACATGTACAAACTTATGTAGTAGAAACCAATCTCCCAAGGTTAAAGTTTTTTCACATGGTGATCATCCAGACTCCTTTGGCAACAAAATATGTGACCCAACTATATGAAATTCAACCCCGCACCCACTGTAGCATAACCTGGTCACATGTCATTATAGCATTTCAGATGGTCTTCTATGAAATAGCTGAAAGATTGCAAACTAAAAATTTGTAATCTCTCACGAGAGAAGAAGCCTGCATACCAGGAGACTGTTTTGTAGTAAAGTTTTATGTATGTGTTCTCAACAGAAATCCAAACTGTACACTTGTTTGTACCCACACAATACTAGATAGAACCACAAAAATTAATACAACCAACATTCCATTACATTTCATGATATACACCATTTGTGTGAAATCTGATGTTTAATTTTATACTTTAAGTGTGGCATGGCAAATGTTAATGTGGCAATTCATGGACACAAAATTAAAGAAAATAAGAATTGTAGCAATTTAATAAATTTAATTTAAAGGTTCATTAAAAAATAACCACAAAGAGTAGTGTATAAAATTCATTTAATTATAAAATAATAATTCAAAGTATTTTCTTTGCTGTGATATGTTATTTGGTAACCTACTCACAAAAGTTACTGAATCAATATTTTACACTTCAGAACTCTACTCAACCAATACTGTATTAACCTTTAACCAGATGGTGCAGGTATTTAAATCTTAGTACAGGGTTTATGAAATACATATTACTTGAAGAGAAAAAGATAAAATTATGAAATAAACAGCAATTTGTGGAAAATAAAACACAGATTATGCAGTATGTCTTAAAAATGCAGTAAATATTGCTGTTGCCTATGTGAATGTAGGTCTTAAAAAAGTTCAACATTGGCAAATGTAAAGCTGTCCTTATATTTAAGTACAATGCCTGTGTAAATGTCTAAATGTATACAAATAAAGAACAAGTGTCACTAATCTTTGAGAATGTTTAAATGTTTGTGTGAAACATTAAACTAGGTCTTCAGATGCAAGCAAAAGACCACCAAAGTGGACCCTATAAATACACATTCTCATTCTTCTTTCAAAATACAACAAAAAAGTTAAATGTAATGAAATATAAATAAAGGAACCAAAAACATGCCGATATCACCTATGATGACAGGATATTACTAAATGTTATAGAAAGTATGATGTACGATATAAAGCTACTCGCACTACGTGAACCCCAACATGGGAGGTGTTAGGTTCCTCTGAATCAATGGTAAATTTCTACTAGACTATAAGACATCATGTCCCACAAGACAGTATTCTTAATTTCCTGTTTGAATTAGTCTACAAAGTGCTAGAATTGAAGATGATGATGATAATTAAAATTTAGAGCACAAACACACATACAGAATTTACATACCATACTGAGAAACATGTAAACATATGTAGTGACAAGAAAGGACAAAAACTCAAATGCTGAAGGAAAACGGGGGAAGGGGGGGCATTCAAAATTCTTACCGTCATGGGACACAAAACATACATACATTTCCTCTTCACAGTGTAATGTCTTATAGTTTCTTATAGTTCTATAGTTCTGTAAACCCTGAAGATATGAATTTTGAACAGATTACGCTTCATGTATCATACAATTAACTCTTTAATATCACAATGTTACCTACAGCTAAGGATATATTAATATGTACATGAATGTGGTTCTTTTTTCAAAATATAATCAAAATTAAATATAATATAGTAGCAAATGCTAGTAACAGTTAAAACACATAAAAGAAAGACAACAAATGGTAACTACTTATGAAGATTATGGCAAAAAAGTCAAAGTTGTCATACAGGTCTGTTAACAATATACACATTCACTCTGCATTTTACATCAATTTTCTGACCTATAAAAACAAAACATATTCAAAACCAGAAATTTCAATTCAGAAAAACTGATGGCAGAATATGTCATTTGATACAACTCTTTATTAAAACATAAGGTGAATATGATTCACATTTCAAAGCCACAATCATACCAAACACAAGAACATTAAAATGTACAGGAAATATTCAGTTATAACAATGCCTTGTAAAACACAACTGGATGGCCCAAATATAGATTTTAATTTCAGTTTACTTTAAAAATCATACAACAAACATGGAAGAATAATAAACACTAGTGGTAATAACACAGACACAGAAGAAGACACCTGTGATTTGAAGTTTTCGGAATGAAGAAAATGTGGACTGTTCTCTTCTGGTTATTACACCATGTCACCATGCACATTGAAACCTTCTAGGTCATGACACTTCTATTATAACCTAGAAGACCACAATATAAACAGAATATACTTATTTTGAATGTTGTATCACTATCAATAGCACACATCATGATTAAAGGTCCAACTGAATTGACTACACACCAAATTAACATTGTGCATGCATTGGAAAAGTTCAACAACTTGAAAGCATCAGCTGAAGAAGATTCACTGACTGGGTTATGTAGTTTGACTCTACAAATCTAGTAGATCTCACATAACAGCACTGCATAACATTAAAAATATCTTGAAATATGGACAGTAAATGCAATTAAGTGAACAGTATTAATTACTGTGTGTGTGGAGATACAGAGGGTCTTAAAATAAAGGCCATACAAATATTAGCATCGCATTACATTAAGTTCGTGGTTCACAGACAATTTTTTTGACTATGTTTTGTGTTAAGTGAAACAGCCAACACCTTTATGGAAACCCAGATGAAGGTACAGCCCTAATTATTTAGTGAACAAACTTTAAATTTATGCCTGAATATATGCCATGAGATTATAACTGTGCATGCTAACATTGTGTAATTAATGGTAACATACGTGATCCACTGTTTATCTGTAAGAGCACACTATTTGCAAGTGAAACATAAAAACATGCAAGAATATATATATATATTTCTTAACTGTTTAAACATATCACATTGGGAAGAATATCATCAAACACTGCAAAACATCTTTTTCAGACTTTTTATTGTTACTTACAGTTTATAGGCCTACTATTCAATATTATATGTTACAGTCAGTGCAGACATGGGATTGATTGCATTCCCCAACTTCCCAAAAATAACTGTCTCATGGTTATATGACACAGTACTAACTTAATACTACATTTATGAGCACAGGACTGGGAGGTTCCAGGTTTCATTCTTGATCCAGTAACTTGATGTCACCACCATTTTTTGTAGTTCTCTTCCACATCCCTCTCGGAAAATGTGTCAATGGTACCTTGAAATAGGCTATGCATATTTTCTACATTTTCAACAATTCGTCTTCACAATCACACTTTAAGGACTGAACAAAGTTTGTTAAATACACCAAGGAATCAAACAAACTGCTACCTTGAAGATAAGGTTATCAGTCCTGAAATCTACTTGCTCAGAGCAAACACTCTAGCAAGACAATATCATGGTCAAGTGCTTAGCAAAGCTGCTTCAATATTTACAAGATTTCAGGTTCCATTGTTGGCCTGGACACTAGTTATCACATATTTCATGGTCTTACTCAGTCCTCCCCAGAAATACTGGGAGACATCTTAGATTAGGACACAACCACTTCCTCTCATATAGCACCCAATCTGCAATTCACCATACATCCTACAACTTCATATACAAAATCCCAGAAACAGAATGCTTCATCAGATAAATATTCTCACTTGCTATCTGTCACTTTCTATACACTGTACTTGACCAAATGATTCAAAGATTCAGGGCCTCTGAAGTCAAATCCTCCTTTCCTTCATCCATGATGAATGTCACCAATGTCTGAAAAGGCGTTCAGCTGAACACTAAAAAGAAACTGTGTCTACAACAGAAATACTTTACAATTATTTTGACATAAAACAAGAAACTTATGCACAAGACTTCCATTTTAAGAGATTAGACATTTTACCTCTTCCATATGAAAGTAGTTTCCACTAATGTATAGGGGTGCTGATAAGTCCTTAGCCCGACCCTGGAAGGAAACAAGCTACAGCGACCAAGACTTATAACACTATGCCAAGACTTACATGTACAAACAACAGGAATATATTCCTGTTGTTTGTATGTCATAAGTCTTGGTATAGCGTTGTAAGTCTTGGTCACTGTAGCTTGTTTCCTTCCAGGGTCAGGCTAAGGACTTATCAGCACCCCGGTACTTCACTGCAAATAACCAAGAAATATTTCAAACAAATTCACCTGTACATAGCATTAACATATAGAATAAGTATAATCTTAACAAACCAATTGTCACCCTTTAACTTTTCATGTTTTCATAAAAGTATATAATGTGTCAGTATCAAAATCTTCAACAGTATACCACACAGACTCATAAGTCTGATTGACAAAGGCTCTATTTACAGTAGCATTAAGAAGATACTTAAAAACACATGACTTTCACTCTGTTGATCATTTTATAATGTTTAGATATGACTCAAACTTATTTTCTGATGCAGGCAAGGGATTATATACAACAATGGAATACTTTATGTGAAATCCTTACACAATATTTTTATTGTACTAGTTCTGTATATTTTGCATTTTTAGGACTTACTCCAGATCCTACTGTCACTTTGACAAAATTATGGATCCATGGAACGCATAATGTGTAATGTATGTATATAACAAAGGCAGCTGAAGCATCCCCTTCATGCTGTCTTTGCTTTTAAGCTTAAAATACAACACACAATTGATCAACCCAAACCTGACTGAAAAATGTTTTCATGCTACAATTCTAGCTGGTGTGTTCCATGTTGATTAATTTTGTTTCATGCTATGGTAAGCCAGGAGTTCAAAAAATACCATATTTCTTTAAATATTTAAGGTTTCAAATTTTATTTTTGAGAAGTAAATGCATCTTAAAGAAGATGCTTTCTTATAAGTCATAAATCTGCATCAAGTTTTTTGTTATGAAACAATTATGAAAACAAAAATAAATTAATTTGCTACTTTCATTCAGTTAATTACAGTAAAATGTGTGCTGGTCTTAAGAATGAGTCTTTCTTTCATATTTGGTGACATGCAAACTTTTCAACGCTGAATATGTTGGAAGTGGCCAAATTATGGTTAGCATTAGCATAAGTAGATCCATTCAAATCTTATTGTACTTTTCCAATGCAACTACAGTGCAGTATGCAATTATTTGTTAAAACATATCTTAGCTCTCAAGATGAAACTCATAATTCATACATTCTTGGTCAACCACAAAGTGAGGAATGTAATATTATCTAACAAATGATCTTCAACAATTGTAACACTATCTATAAATGATGGTGGACATGTGGAAGTGCAAATGTACAAACTTTTTCCAACAATTACAACAATAAAAACGCTTAATAGTGCTTACAAATTTTCATACAATGAAAAAGTGAAACACCTTACATTTATGGTTTTTACATTTACCTACTGCAAAATCTGGCACAGCGAATCTTGCATAGCAATATCAGGCAGGACTCTTTTCCACATTACCCCATCACCACCTTTGCACCAATAACATAATTATTTTCCCTTTATAATAGTGATTAAATAGCAACAGTGGTAGGGAACTGAAGCCTACTGAGTCTAAATCAAGACATGTATCACAAAACACTTTTTCTATCTGGGATACATTTAATAGGAAATGTGTTACTCACGGAATATAATTAACAATAAATGCTAACATGAAGTGATGCCATGCTCTTGTAATTTCTATGTTACTTTATATAAGAATTACACTTAACAAATTGTTTTGTACTGGCATTACTTAAACTGTACCCTGCAACAGCAGGGCAGCAACTTATAACACAAAAAATTCTAATTAATTAATTCCCTGCAACTTCCATATGAACTTCTAATTAATATTTCTTAACAGTGATTTTGCCATCACACACCGAGATTAAAAACACTAGAATAAACAGAAACAGCATATGCCTTGTTTTGAATCAAAATTTCTTCCTCTGTTATGCACAAAGTCAGAATAATTAAGAAATACTTTACAGCTCCAATTATTACAATTTTTAAATCAAGGCTGATTTTTCTAGCAGTTCTGTCACCCTTACAAGGGATACTGAGTCTAAATTAACAAAAACACAATATTCTCATTTAATACTTACCTCAAAAATGAACTATGATTTTACTGTATTGAGGAACCCATATCCAGTCCTCCTTCCTCTTCAAGTTTAGAGAGGAATTTTATAACTCGATATTGCTCCTCTGTCTGACGAGCCATGTCAATCAATGCCAACAGTTTCTTGATCCCAATGAACACTCTATACAAATAAATTCATTATGTTTCAAATAAATGCATAACTTTATTTAGTATGTATCAAAAAACAAATCTGAATTAATGCTGCATTTGAGCTGTTTTAATAATTACATACCTGTGACCATGAACCTTGTGAGGTATTGTTGACAGATCCTTCCTGCTGAAAACATCAGATTCTTCCAGAACAGCCATTAAGTGATCTGGCTGTGAAAGGTTTGGAACATGGAGAATAGCTGTGAATGCCGACAGCATCTCCATATCTTCCAGTACTTGCCTGAACACAGACATAAGATCAATTTGTTTCACTTTGCTATTAAAACAGCAAGAACTGTAGAAGTACCCCAAGTAGAGTTCCACACAACAGTTTTATTCAGTTACAATATACAAATCTGTTATACTGTGCGTGACTTTATCACAAATTTCATGTACATACTAATCTGCAAAACATTCTAGCCCAATGAAAAAGCACCTTTTGTGCAGCTGTGGGGAAACTGCTTACAAAAAAAAATTTGGAACTAGGAGAACATCTTGCATCCACCCAACCATCTAATGATGCTTACATGCCAACTTTGCCCACGGCCTCCCATTTGCTTATAAAACTGGGTGTACCTTCAATTCAGCTAAGTTATCAGACTGTTTAGCTATTTAACTAGAGTCTCCAGTGAACACCCGTTACTTATGCCTTCATCAAATATAACATTCATTCTGACAAATCTCAGTTAATCCATACAATATATCAGTTTTTGATGTACATTTCCTGTCATCTTGACTCTACAAAAGCTGATATGTATAATGCGCTATGTGCACCATTATTTTTTAAAGAAAACTGCTGAAAGTATAACATTAAAAAACATTCTTATAAACTAACACAATTTTTATTCTCAATATTTTCATTCTTTAGGGACAAGATAAAATAGCCATTGACAATTATTTGAACAGTTTAATCATTAATATGGTATGCATCTCACTGCATGAAGCCTTTAGGGAGGTCTGAGGCTCGAAAAACATCATGCAGGAACTGAATTTTGTTACAGTAAATGTGTCGACTGCAAATTAAATTACAGTAACTGATAAAGATTAAGTCAGAAGAATGAAATAAATTAACTTCTGGTACACAGTTTTCTGCAAATCCAAATACAAAATCTGCCACATATTGATTTAGAACTAAAATCTGCTGCACCGACACACATGAAATTCATATCACTTTAACACATGTGTTCAGATAGACTATGATTTTTAAAATTGCTCATTTAAAATCTCTAATTATGCTACCTATATTACGAGAGTTACACTGGAATTCCTGTGCAACACACAATCTTTACCTCCTGCTACTGGTACAGAGAATTAGAAGTTTTCGTCCTTTTGGTGGTTCTTTTTTCAGAAGAACAAGCAGTGCCTGAAGTGTAAGGTTAGAATAACGGGGTCCAATTGGACCATAATCAAGGAGACGTTCGATGTTGTCCACCAATATACAGCTCAACTGTGAGCGGTATGCATCATCAAATACCTAAACACAAAACAGGTGAGTATTAAAACATTTGTAGGTCTAGTTATTTTATGAAATGTACATTATTTATAATAAATACACAATAAATACCAAGCACAAGTACAGAATGACTGAAAAACACCCAGGAAATCTTAGTAAAAACATTATAGATACTAATACATAAAGATTTATGAAACACTATGCACTTATGCAGATAATGACTCGGATGTCAGCAAACAGCATACTTTATTTTACTTGGAGCATCAGCAGGTCAGTTTACAGACAGTTAATGCCTAAGCCAGACAGGAAGGAAGGAAGGGAAGGGCAGGGAAGGGAAGGGAAGGGAAGGGAAGGGAAGGGAAGGGAAGGGAAGGGAAGGAAGGAAGGAAGGAAGGAGGAAAGGAGGAAAGGAAAAGACAGGAAGGAGGGATTTCTTATTTGTTATATTACTCTCACCTCTGGTTTGAAATTGCTGGCTGAGATGAAATACTGATTGCTAATTTTGTGACACTCACACATTCAACTTGCTATACTTATGAAATAACTGTAATAATTAATATTATTAGTGTGTTTTACTACAAAAGGGTCATGTCACAGTTAAATGAAGTCTAACAGAGTTACAATCTGATATGAGAGTAAAAGCCTTTAATTCACAGCAAAAACTTCAGAAACAGTGAGCAATGTTGGAGTTTTAATTAGGGATATGATCTACAGGGGGATTACTCTAGAAAATATACTGCACACAGTAAATCTAAGCACAATATTCACACCTACAAATTCATTCTTATTCACAAACAAAACTGAAATTCTCCAGGGGGAGGACGTTATTGAATATAATGTTAAAAATAAGGAGATAAGGAGTGCTTACCTTTCTTATATGCAAACATTTTGCAGATTCAGTGAAGCCAACCATTTCTTCTGGTGAACAAACTTTCACGAAAGGAAAGTCAGAGTTCTTTGCAAGTTGTGCAGCAAGGGCTGTCTTCCCAGAGTTTGGTGGGCCTTCAAGCAGTACAGAAACCAGACCTGATGTATCTGTCGAGCGGGCCTGCTGTATGAACAACATTCCATCCTCTAGAATACTGCTTACAGGGGTACCCCAGGTAATAATCCCCCGTGAAAAAAAAAAATAAAAAAATAAAAAACTGTTTCAAAAGGACTAAAAAAAAAAAAAAAAAGTACATATAAAAATATTGTAATTAAACTTTTAAAAACCTGTCTTCACATACCAGACAGCATGTAGGAACACAGCCCTAAAAATCCACTTTACATATTTAGAAAAAGGAACTTACTGCATTTGGGGGGAGAGGGGGGGGGGGGCATGGTGTATAATCTTGGTTTAATTTTCCACAAAGTGTCACTTATTTCACAAGTTTATCTTTTTATGTTCAAATAATACCCACACATTTCATAAACTATGCACTAAAATTTAACTACCCACTCCAGTAGCATACAGGTTAAACTTAACATTAATTGTTTTATGACCTCTTTCTGTTCAAAGAAGACATGGTTTCATTTATAAATTCATACACCTTACATGAAAAAAGTCAACACAGGATATTTTTAAAAGTCAATTTTTCATTTACTTTCTTTTATCTACACATTAAAACAGGATTATGTGATCACTGTGCTACTGCATGTATATGCTTCATCAAATTTTGCATAAATGACAAATTTTGACATCATTTGGCATAAACGTTTTGTCACTGGAGATCACATCAACCCTGTGCTTCACAGTTTTCTGCATTCAGTAATAATATGAAAGGCATATTAACTTACTAGGCAGAAGCAACAATAATGCAACTTAATGTGGGTTCCAGAAAGGAACCACTAAAAGAGACCATCCAAATATCTGCAATGTTTGTTCATTTTTTTTTTAGTTGCTTGTAAATAAACAATTTGGCAGCTGTGCAAATATCTTAATTTAGGTTTTAGTTTGACAGTGATACCTGGTGCTACAGACATTAAAATTCACAATCCAGTAAGTTACATACAAAACACTGTTTATGATTCAACAATTATAAACATGGCAACAGCAAAAAAACTCTGAGTTTATAGCCAACAGTTCTATTGTAGACAGAATGTGCACCAAAGAAATAAGTCCTTACACACAAAACAACTACAACCATAATAACAATGATTATAATCTACAAGACATCATTCCTTGCACTAAAAGATTCACACATGAGTAGAATTTGATCCTACAGTCACCTACACACCAGTGCAGCATGCCAAATGATGAACTGAACTGCATTTTATTACTTGATTATAAACATATCTAAATATAAAACCGACAACATAATATTCATAGGACTGTAAGGTCATGCAATAGGAAAAGTATGCGTTACAAATTCTGCCCTGAATCCTTGTCATCTTTTGCATCATAATAAAATTTCCACTTACGGGTTTAATATCATTTTCAAGAGCGTGAAGGAAGTCTGATCGCTTCACAAACAACTTCTCCATAGCTTCGGGATCAACTTCCACTTTGCTGGCAGCCTTAATGAGACGGTTCATTGCTGTGGACTGAGCTGCACGCACCAAACCTTCCAACTCAGCTCCACTAAAGTTCTTTGTTAGAGCTGCCAATTCCTACAGCAGTTTTGTATTAGTCAGTTACCTCATGCACCAGTCTTCAAAATGTACACAGCAATGATTATACCTCTCTATGCAGGGCAGTAAAACAAATCTGAACCCTAACATTTTATAACATGAAATTCAGATCTCAACACTGCTAAGACAAAGAACTTCCACACAAAAAATGTTTCTATGCTGAGGATACGTATGAAGTGGATATGAAGAAATGACCACATGTGCAGTACATGGGTTACTAGAATCAATATACATGAGTATGTGGAACTTTATTAAAAGCAACATGAAATAATTTTTCTTGATTTCAAACTTGGCCATGTTCTGAATGTTGTATTCTTTCTTTTGAGTGAATCCCCGGGGTCAGAATTTTGTGTGCCTGTTAACACTGCCTAAGAAGATGGAACAGTGTGTTCCGAAAGGTCAGCATATAAAATCAGATGCCAGGGATTCACACAAAAGAAAAAATACAATATGAAATAATTTGTCTCACCTTTATGTCAACATCTTGCTTGATTTTATTGTACTCCCTCATCCTACTTGTATGGATACTGAGAATTTGGACTCGTCCTTGTTCATTTGGCAATCCAATTTCCATTTGTACCTATGTAAGACCAGTTAATACAAAACTGAATATTACAATATTCAAAGCATTCATACCAAAAGCATTCCTTCCAAGCATCATAAAACTATGCAGCTATGCATGGAAGTTTAAAAGCTTTACCTCTAATCTTCCTGGTCGAAGCAATGCTTCATCAATCATGTCTCTGCGGTTAGTCATTCCAATGACTAGAATGTTGTTGAGCTGTTCAACGCCATCTATTTTGGCAAGTAACTGATTTACGACCGTGTCATGCACACCTGTATTACCAGCCACTGACCCTCGAGATTTACATATTGCATCTATTTCATCAAATATGATGATATGAAGGCCACTATTAGGGCCCAACTGAAAAGAAAAATGACTTCAATTTAACTCCATGACCTCATTTAAAACAACATTTCCCTAATTCAACCCATAAACTGTACTGTAGTGTTACATAAAACCCATGTATTTATTACTTCCTCATGCAAATAAAATCACCAAAATATGCTGCTGTTTGAGACACCCTGTCTTTAATATACCTCAGGCACACATAGGCCCAGCTGAGCAATTATCAAGGGGTCACACAAAATATACTGGGAAGCATCAAAGATATAAGAAAGCCTGCAATATAAATATAGCTCAATTGAAAACATAACAAATGTAAAAGTGACATGAAATTAAAGTTTTAAATTCAAGTTTCTAGTTTTAGTTTTCTAAAAAAAAAAATAGGAATAATTTATACTTGGAATTAAATTTTCAATGCAATTCACCCTTTTTTCCTCTTCCTCTGCATCTGCAAATAGTCGCCGAATATTAGCCTCAGATTCACCAACATATTTGTCCAAAATCTGTGGGCCATTAACTATTTTTGGTTCACGAGCATTCAACATGGTCCCAATCTGACGAGCCATTAGCGTCTTCCCTGTTCCTGGTGGCCCAAACAGTAGGATTCCTTTCACATGCTTGCAACCTAAAATCAAGTACAAAATTATAAACTCAGTAAACATATTTCTCCTGCTCATTTCGGTACCATGTGCACCATCATCAGGGAAAACTATCAGGTTATTTACTAAACATAAGTTGTGCCACATCTATGATTTTAACTACTTTACAACTATTATAACTGTAACATACGCAAAGTTGTGCCTTTCGTAATATATTTACGGCATAACTGCCACAGAAACCATATTTAACAGCTTTATAACAACATATGGTTTTCAGTATATGGCATAATAGTTCTCTCTGATGATGGTGCACATGGCACTGAAACACGTATCAGAAATACAATAAAGGTATATAAAGAATAAACATTGTGCATTTACTTGGTGCAATTAAAAGGTGTTTACTAACAAAACAATGCATGGAATGGAAAACTTCAGTTTACTATTGACGGTCACCGAACAAGTTATCTGCATGAGTACGAGAGTGACAAACAACAAACATGTGATGGGTATACCAGTTCAGTGGCCCAATTGTGGTGAGTGTGATGACACATTATTTACCATTTCCTATTTCAATGTCACAGGTTGAATAAAAACCAAACATACATTAGTGACTAAATTTCTTACAGAACAATCTTTTAAATGAAGGAAGGCAAATTTCCCACATAAATGTGACTTTATGTCCAACATTTATGGGTGGGGAGGAAGGGTATATATCACAATTTTGATAGATTCAGTTGCTCCAGATACATTCTTATAAAATATAATGTTGTCATGTTGTTACCTGCAGTGGGTGTGCCCCCTTGAATACCTATAAGCTGTATGCAACTCTACTAAATTTACAACAACCATTTGTTCTGTGTCACTGAACATCTGATGAGATATTTAAGGTTCCTTGGCCAGTTTCACAACTGCCAAAATACACTTCACAATGCAATATGGCCACAAATCTGGCTGAATAGCATAATGGAACCAAACTGGCTACTCAACGCCAAAAAGTATAATCTCACAGGTTTTGCTTTCATTCATAAATCTGACTCACTATGAACATTTTCCTGTTCAAATGACAGAGAAATATTTTGCCTACAGAAATAGGCCACATTTATTGCACAACCTAACAGGAAACAACACAGGGGTACTTCATACAAGAGGGTGCTGATAAGTCCTTAGCCTGACCAGGAAGGAAACGAGCTACAGTGCCTAAACTCGGGATTTATTCAACATACACCCCACGAAGCTGAATGCGTTTCTTAGCCTGTTGCTCTAACTTTTGCAAGCCACTCAAAAAAAATTCAGAAGGTTGTCCATCCAACCAGGTCTCCGCGGCAGCAATGACCTCTGCGTTGGACAAGAAATGGTGACCTTTCAATAGTTTTTTCAGTCCAGGGAACAGGCGGTAGTCTGACGGGGCCAGATCCGGAGAATAAGGTGGGTGATCAAGACACTGGAAGCCCAGGTAGGCCAGTTTCTTCTGGCTTGCAAGTGCCTGGTGAGCCGGGACATTGTCATGCTAGAACAAGACCCCCTTGGTGACCTTCCTGTGGCGTTTTTCCTTCAATTGCACCAGCAGAGATAAGTAATACTCCACACTGATAGTTTCGCCCTTTGGAAGATAATCAATGAGGAGGATGCCGTCTTGATCCCAAAAAATGGAGGTGAGAAACTTTCCAGCGGATTTTTGGCCTCCCAATTTTTTGGGGCGGGGTGAGCTGCTATGCTGTCACTCCATTGATTGTTGCTTTGCCTCCGGGTCATAGTGATATAACCAGGTTTCGTCCATGGTCACCAATCGCGACAAGAAATCATTTGGATCGCACCGAAAAAATTCCAAAAGTTGCTCCGATGACTGGCACTGTTGACGTTTTTGATCCACGTTCAGGCATTTTGGAACCCACTTCACGGAGTGTTTCCACATGTCCAAATCTTCATGAATGATGGACCCAACCCGCTCACATGAGATGCCCAGCTGCTCAGCTATTGATTTAGCTGAAATCTGGCAGTCTTCCAAAATTAGCTCATGAATGTGATCAATAATCTCTGGGGTGGTCACTGTTTTGGGTCATCCAGGACGAGGCACATCATAGGTGTTAAAATCATCACGTTTAAACTGGGCCACCCAGTTTTTGATGGTGCATATTCCCCTAATGTTTCTGTCAGAATGGCGTGAATTTCCTTCAGCGCTTTGCCTTGCAGGAAAAAAAACCTGATGACAGCTCACGTCTCCATGTTGTTGAAATCGCGCGCATCGCCTGACATGCTTCCTTTCAGCCTCTGTAACAAGAAAAGACTTGTAATTCAGCACATGAACAGACCCTCTTTGCAACGACACTATTGATCCCGTCCTACAACATTGGGAAGTAGGTCAGGCTAAGGACTTACCAGCACCCCCTCATACATGCCGTAGTAACCCTCATATAAGTCTCTGCTCACAAAGAAGTTCATGCCTGAATACCATAAAGACAAAAAAATGTGGCATATTTTAGAAGAATTACCAATTACCCCCTTCTGCCTTCCAGCATGTTTCACAATGGAAAAACAAGTGCTGCAACAGTTTACAAAATTCATCCTTTGGTAATGTCTTATGTCACTCTGGAAGACTTCAATGGTGCAAAAGTTATTCGTACACCTTTTCTCCCCTTCAAGATCAATATACTAGCAAGTCATACATTGACTGCAGCCAAAATATCCATTGTTGACACAGAGCTATGATATTCCCTTCTTATCTGAACTTTGGTGTTCAGCCACACACATAAACTCAGAGAAATGTGCCTTAAACTTCATCCATTTATCCCAGAATTTATATGTGTGTCAGATATTTTGGCACCATTAATTTTATAAATCAAGTATTTATAAAAGGGCAGTTTGGACATGGAAAGCACATAATGCATTGACATTTTATATTGCCTCCTCTAAAAAGCTGAATGTTTCAAAATATTCTGTATGTAAAATGGACAAAACTTTAAAAACAGAAAAAAAATCTTATTTGGTCTTATATTTTTTTCTTGTACACACCTAACTGTTCAACAACTTCAGGGGGGAAAACACGTGATGCAAATGCTCGCCTGAAGATGGCATTGAATTCCTTATCCAAGCCACCAATTCCCATTTTCTGGAAGTCCCAGTCTGGGTTGATGATGGACTGACGAGGTATTTTTCTGAAAACACATTTATGTTAAGAAATAATAGTACTATACTGGTACTATCAAGGGAATTCTGATCAGACAGCTCACACTACAGCTCATTTGATAAGTGTACTATAGAAATCTTAAATTCCTTTCATATTTGTACCCAGTCATCAGGACATACCTTATGGAAACCATAATTTGGGTCACAGTGCCCCAACCCCATTTTATCTATCATTTACAACTCTACCTTGCTAAAAGTAAAAGATGATAGATACAAATCAGTATCAAGAACTTACATGTAAAACTTACTACCTTCAGCTCAGGAAACTGTAATAATGAGCAGGGCAGACAGTGAACAAATGCAAGCTCCACTTTCTCAAGTTCCACTGGTGCAGTACCTGTTACAGCTACTCAGTTTCACATCTCATACTCCAACATAACATAAAAAGAACAACCACACATTTCTGCAAACTGCTTAAAGCACTACCACTTACAGCATGTGAAGGCTGCTTAGAGGCAAAGGACAGTGATATCTTATGCTGAAAAAGTTATCATTGTACTGATGATAATACATAGTTGTTGCAGCTAAATAACTAAATCTGCAAAAGAGTTCTGTAGGACTTAAAACTGTAAGAAAATATTACCCTTTAGATTTCCCAACAAGATTTAATGATGAGTTTTCAGCTTTTTCAAACTGCACTATGGTGTCGCCCAGGCAACGTCCCATTTTAGTTTTCTTAGGTTTTGCATCCTGACCAGCTTTGATGGCACTCAGATCAGCAGCTGAAAATACATTAATACACATTACTGAGCTCCTATAATATTTATTACACAAAAGGGAAAAACAAACTGAAACAAAGGAGTTTTCTATAATAAATTCTGCTAAGAGTAACGATACATTTTCTTACTACAACTGTAACAATTCACGCTCATGTGCCACAGCCATTCTTACCTTCAAGACTCTTGACGACCAAGCCCAGCAACTTCTTGTCAAAAAAACTGAATGCTAACTGCTGGCCAACTGTAAAAGCCTGACCAGAGAACTGAAGGAGGAATTCCCTCGCCATCTGATCTGTATCGTAAGGATCTAAAGTAGTGCTACACGGTAGAGAAAACAGGTAATATGAGACAAAATAAAACAAAATACACATTTAATTCATTATGAAATATCCCACAGAACACAACTAGTATGGCAGACCTCATAACATTGTGTACAACACAGGTTTCTCAACACTGAGTTCAATTCTAAATATCTGGCCCTCTTACAACAAAATGCTGCTTTATGAAATATGCCTCCAAACTGCCATATTCAATAGCTACAAACTAATATAAGGTCAATAACAAGTAAATATAATGTAAATGTCAAAAAGTTCACATTATTTCTTGTGTGTAAATTCACAGAAGAGACGTTCCTGTTGATAAATTTATGTTGCTAAGAAATGGTTAACAAACTACAATCATATGACTCATTGTAAATTTATACAAAAAAGTTAACTTTCCCTACATATTCCAAGAAGGCATACAAGGAAAGTGAAGTACAGTTCCACTCATTCTTAAGCTAAGAATTTTATGGACATGGGTGGTCAGCCACACACCCTGGCTTGGTGAGCACCACTGTCAGTCTGGAGTTTTTTTAAACTGATAAATCTCCTGTCCCTGCCAGGATCTGAAACCTGAAACATTCAGCCCATAGTCTAGTCTCTATACTGACTATGTTACCTCAGCTCATAGTACATTATTTAATATAACTAGGCATATATTTTTATACATACAGCAATAACATGTACATTTATAACCAGACGTATGTGGCGATTCTTATTCATGTACAAATAATAAATGCATTCTGTTTTATTGTTAAAATGAAACCAAAGTTCTTACAAATGTATGGTCACAACACCCTTTTGAGAAGAAAGGAATGCATTTGGAAATCAAAAGAGGAAAGTAACATAATTCAACATATCAACGTATTAATGTTGACAATGTTTACAAAGTTTCTGTAAATGCTCTCTATCAGTTTGAATGCCTAACTAAGCCCCTGTAACAAAAAGAATTCTCTGTACATTGCCACAGCCACCTCAGTAAAGAACAAAGTCTGTCCCACATGTTGATTCTGTTTTGTAAACTATATGCCTCAAATGGCTCCATAGGTATATGTATCATGACATGATATCAGGTGATCACAAGGACTGCAGAATCAATCTTTTTTGTCTTATCCACAACATGAGTGATGAGAGTCTATAAACTACTTTACATCTCAGGATAAATGAGCTGGAAATCCATGACACATAACCCATATAGAATGTTGCACTCCCAATGGCGCATCCTATGGCAGTTGAGTTAGGTCTTCCACTCTTGTTATCTCTCTAGCCTAGCAGTTGCAACATTAAGTTTAGAGGAACATTTTGTTGATCAACAGAATACTATCTTTATATTTACTACATTTAATGAAGCATTACCCTGCATACAGTCAATGAACTAAGTGCATAATTTATGCATATTATTATTTACTTGGTATATTAATTTGTTAACAGACATATTTTGAATAAGGTGCAATTTCAATTGTTACAAATATATTGCTAAAAAATTATGAATAACACACAACTCTGAATTTTAGGCACATCATACATAGCAGCTATTTCAACAATCAGTGTACAATGCTGTTTAAATCTTTGGGTTGGATAAGGAGGAAGAAGGAAGTGGCCAATATAGGGGTATAAATTTTGCAGTAAGAATATGGGTAGAGGAAAGGGTGGGTCACACTGTTGGTCAGTGAGGAGAGACTTCCTCCTTTAATGACTGGGTTATATTCAAGAAAATCACAAGGCAAAACAATAGGAAACAGGGCATTTTTCCCATAACAATTGATTAAAATACCCAACAGTCCAGTTCCTAAACGTCCCGCCAGCTGCCAGTAAAAATGTTATTCCAAGTCCAGCCAATGTTCAAAATTAAAGCAAAACAAGACTGCTCAGTGCAACATTACACAAGGACTATCTGCGCATTGTTTAAAATGGAATAAGAGACCAGTGCAGTCAGACCCTGCACAATTTGTATTGGTCTTCATGGATGAAGTGGGCCGGGACAGCTCAGTTGGTATAGTGAATCACTACGGGCTGGACAGTCCAGGGATCAAATTCCAGTGGGGGCGAGATTTTCCACACCATCCAGACTGACCCTGGGGTCCACCCAGCCTCCTACACAATGGGTACTGGGTCTTTCCTGGGGGTAAAGTGGCTGGGGTGTGGCGATGACCACCCCGCCCCATCTAGCGCCAAGGTTGAAGGAACAGTAGAGCTATATGTCTACTCCCTCTATGGGCCTTCGTGGTCTGTTCTAGGGTGAAATTTAACTTTTATCTTCATAGATGAAGTTATAGGGGTGTCTGATTGTCTTGACAGTTTTGGTGGCTTTCCCATTGATGTAAAGACAGCAAGCGTGGATGTTTGACAAGGTTTCAGTTTTACTAATTCAAGATTGTGTTTTGTCTAACCAAAAAACTCAGCTAGCACTAAGCAATGTCTATCCAAACTGGTATCTTTCATTTGTAGTGTCAACCCTGTCCCAGGTGCAGGGGGCCATGTAAATGCCAGGTTTTTGTGTTTTGGGGTGACTCTCTCTGTTCTTGATAGGTCTGACAGAGGTCCTAATTTTTTATGGGTGGTGTGGATTCAATATAAAATGGAAGAGCTTCAGAAAGAGAAAGGGAAGACCTACTTTCTGCTGATATTTCCAGACATTATACCACTTAATTTCTGCACAGTACACTTTTGTTTCAAAACTGGATAGGATAATGATCATGTATTTGTGTGACATTGAAAAGGCCCACACAAAATCCAGTTCCAACTGACTCCTGCATAATCAAGCTTTGTACATCAGATAAATGTGCATGTACAGGGAGGTCAATTGAAAACCAAACCCAGAGATGCACGGAAACTTAATGGTCACATTTCTTGATGCAATATATATATATATATATATATATATAAAACATATATGACATAAATTACATGTTAGAGTAGGTGTTGGAAATAACCTCCTTCAACTCTCAGACATGCTTGATAACTGGTGAACATATTATTAAATACTGTTTGAAGTTCTTGTCTATAAACTGCTGACACTGTACACCTGACAAAATGGCTGCAGTATGACTCTCACACTGTTAGTTGTATGGTCGTGCACCTGGTTACAATAAATCACTTTAGTCACAATGCCCAGTTTCATCTGCTGTTGTCACATAAATTTGTTCCGTTCATGAGTATGCAGTACAGTTGCATTGTGGATTTTCAATGTGGACACCTACATAATGAAGAAATCACATAAAAAGTGCTGTAGGAAATTTTGGATACTACTGACTGGTGTTACAGTTCTACTCTTATATGCAGTAAGTTATATTATACACATTACATTAAAAAATTTAAGACCGTTTAGACTGCTGCGTGTCTAGATTTGATTCTCAAGTGAACTCCATTTATCATTCTCTGATGCCATTTGATGGAAGTTACTTGTCACTGCTGTTTTTTCAATCAACATTACATATTAGTTAAGATTTGATTTACTTCCCATCATAGTTTTTAGTCACTTACAGGTTATAATAGCTTAGTTCATGTCCTTAATTTGGCTAGTTATATTTAGGCATATTGCACATGTAGTGAATGAGTGGGGAGGTAATTGTTTCCAAAAATTTAACCACTTGTGTTTTAACTTCTCCAGCTGTCAAACATGTATGGTATTTGACAGCTAATCATCACAATACCACTTGATCACAGGGTTAAAAACAGTTCATGGCAGCATGAAATTAGTCCATAATATCAGAACAGGTCATTTATTCACCAGACTACAAAACAAGTATGAAACAACAAATTTCAAACACATCATCTACTCACGTTTTCTTCTGCAAGAAATCTGCTTCCAATACAATGGTGCAAAGACATTCTGAACTAGATGTTGGATCAAAGTGGTAAGGCTTTACTTCAATATCCTGGTTGAGGGAAAGTGTTGCCCATTTTCTCTGAGGTAAGCTGAAGCCCACAGTACCACGTGGAACATCGGGATGAAATCGAATAGTGAAGACATAATGTTGTGATGGCCCTGTACTCACTTCAATGTGTCTGTTAAAAAGGTAACCCACCATTTTTATAAGTATACCGGTATAAAATTAAGTAAATAAAGCTCAAATTAATTTACTTTAAACTCACTTCACGTCATCTGGAAAATCTTCTTTATTGACAACAGCGCAATTTGAAAGTGACAGCTCATCGGTAGGACAACGGGATGCTTTCATACGCTGTATTAACAAAATGATTAATAACAATACATGACAAATGAAAACCGTAAAGTCACTACTCCAAAAGCGTGCAATACCATCAATGTAAGAGAAAAAAACAACAACTCCAGTGTCTACCACAAAACCCCACTTGACAAGCTGGTGAAGGGTATCCACCCCGTAAAAAAACTAACTGTATCGAACATTAACGCTTTTTACTCAACCATATCTTTAAAAAAAAAAGTAAATCCTCAGAAGCTCGTAATTTATTGTGTGGGTGATTAGTGCCCACTTACCATCCCTGACATATCTTCGTAACGAACTCGATATCAATACCTGTCCTCAGACAACCGCAATGCAGACGGGTCAGTGTGAACTCCTATGGTCTGTGATGTGAACCGATGTGAATATAGTACGGATAGATGAACTGTGGTACGGATCAGTTTCTGCAGCTCCTCAATCGCGGTACAGGAACGCTGAATATTACAGCGTGAACAATGGATAGCAACAGTTCGAACACACCCGACCACGGACACCACCAGCTCACGTGTACACGAATTGTCCGCGTGGCTCAATACCTCAGTAGTCCTGAGTCAACTTACCTGTATACGAACTGTCCGCGTGGCTCAATACGTTAGTAGTCCTGAGTCGTTATCAGTAAGGTTGTAACGTACGGGGAAGAAAGATTGTATGTGTGTGTATTTATGATCAGTGTTGTAAGGTATGTGGAACGGGTTATTGGCGGTAACTAAAACGCGGCATTGTGTTCCTCGCATTATTACCTGTGCGTGATTTAGGTAAAAGCTGATGAAATATGATTACTTTCATGATTTTAGCAGATTGTAAATTATGTGCATATTTGTCACGAACATACGGAAATTAGGGGTATGTTTCTCGTCAACGAACACATGTTGCGAAAATTTAAGTATCACTCAATTTTTATGCTTTCTGACCCGTAAGTCATTCAACATGTAACGCAGCAGGTGCAGTCTCCAAGACGTAACATTTTTTTCTCATGTTGTCCATGACTTGCAAGACATTTGCAGTCACAAACATCTTTTACTTTACGCGTAATGCAACGAGCAGTTTCAAAATTCCCATCGTATTGTCACCAACAGTTACGTAACGGAATCCACTATGACGTGTGTTAATCAGAGCAAACGATTTGGGTTTGCATGTGTAAAGCAGGTAGTCTCTGGAAGATATGTGCGTAGAGCTACAGTAAGTGTGGAGTGTGTTAGAGTATAGATCAAGGTAAGATCTTGAGGTTAGGAATATGGGTGTGTGTCTATACCGTGGATATGCCTGGAGGTTAGAAAAACACACACACACACACATTTATATATGTATGTGTGTGTGTGTATGATCAAACGTGTAAATTGTATGCAAACGTAAATGTCACTTAGATATTTGAACTGGCACCAGATTAGTTGCAAGTGAAATTGTTAGACGCTGTGACCAGTGATTTGAAATTCATTAGGATATTTCAGAAACTCTTCACATTTGTTTTGAGTACACACAAACGGAATGGAAGAAGTGTATTTGTGTGGGCAGAATTTGGTAACAGTATAGCTGATAATTTTCAATTGTACTCGTATTTGGTTGTGCAAATCATTTATATAGTGAGGCAGTAAGTGAAAATTAATATCTTGTAACATGTTAAGATCTTGACTTTTTTGTGTTAGAATCTCACAGTAAATATGTAATGGTAGACTACATCTTTGCTCAGCAAAAAGTGCCCAGTATGTTTTGGGTTTGTGGTAGTATGTTGTGGGTTTGTTTCATAAAGAGAGACATAAATTCTTCTTTAACTTGTTTACATTTTTCACATCACTCACATTGTTCTAAACATCTGTTGTCTGAGTGGCATATTTTGAAATCATTCAGCTGGATTTCTTTGATATTGTCACAGCCCTTATTCAACTCTAGGCACTAAAGTCTTATTTTTTGGTAGCCAGATGCTGTTTTTTAAAGACCAAGAGTTGGTTTGTGAGATGTGTGTTTGTCAATTCCCATTAAACTTTTCAACCAGTTGACTGATTTTCATGAAACATTATGCCATTGGAGACTATGCTGTTCTCATTATTTTTAATTTTCACAGTCTATTATAACAATCTGATGGATGTTCAAACATATTAGGTGGGAGCAAAACTAATTCCACTCAGCATACGTTCTTGAAATGATGCATAGTAATTGACCTTACTTACAAAAATATGCAGCTTCTGATAAGGGTATTTTTCACAGAATGTTAAATAATGTGGTTTTATTAAAATATTTTTTAGGTTGAAATGATGGTCTTTTTTGGAGGGTGGGGGGTTTATATCATATAGTAAAGATCTGTTTTGATGTTCCAGAGGACTGTACTGTGACATTTTTTTACTTTTGTTGACCGTGCATCTCAGTATATTTCTCAGTAATTAACCAACTTGATGCACGACATTTTTGTTTTACAATAAGTTTTGTTCATGCCTCTACATGTTTTGAGCACATGTGCTTGAAACATGTAGAGGCTTGAAATAAACTTATTGTAAAACAAAAATTTTGTGCATCAAGTTGTTTAATTACTGAGACAAATGTACTGTGACATGTTAGAATGAAATGTTACTACATGATGTGAAAACCTTAAACATGACCATCTCTTGCATAACAATTGCTCCAAAAATCAAAGAGGTGACTGGAGTCAGCAATATGAGTATAAAGATGGATTATAATTGTTCCTACAAATTATATATGCAAGTGTCTGTAAGTCAACATGAAATACTTGGTGACTGTGAAAATTTGTAGCTATATCTGAGAGAAACTACTACTGCTACACAGTATTAATTGTCTGTTGAAGAAGCAAACAGTTTGACTGTAGACTCTATTTGATAACACAGATAACTTCAAAAACAGATTTGTGTAATATGAATAATTTGTGGCCATGCATCATTTCATTGACTTGCATGTTTAATGAAGGAACTGTGTTTCTATTGGTAGTTCAAACTAGTATCTAGATTATGTCTGAAGAAGGTTTCTTACAACAACAACCAGGATTTGCAACAAAGGCAATACATGTAGGCCAGGAACCTGAGCAATGGAATTCATATGCTGTTGTTCCACCCATCACTTTGTCAACCACATTTAAGCAAGAAGCACCAGCTAAGCATAAGGTATGCACAGCTGTAAACATATACTGTTTCTCTGATTAGATTGTAATAGCATATCACATAAATGTAAATGTGAGATTGGAGATTCTCACAGTGATGTTGCTGAATGTAAGTCTTCTGGGATGTCACCTTTGTTCGTGAGTGAGTAGTTCTTAATGTTTCCAAGACTTCTTGACCCTGAAGATCAACCTTGAAGGGGCAGGAATTACTTAACAACATAGCATTGTATCCCGAAGATTTGCGTGTTCAGCTTCATAACCATTTCTCTACAGCATGCCTGTCTCATGGTAATGGTACTGACAAAAATTTCTGATACTGGTACAAAAGGTATATTGTCTCTGTACCCAAACACCCTACCATAATGGCATAAGACTGGTGACAGTTTGTGGGAATTTCCTAGGGTAGGGCTGGGTCTTAATAGAGCATTTCATTCAGCACAACCACTCAACCATTTATGTTTAGCATGTATAGCAGGGCCAGGTTTTCTCACATAAGTTTCTTTTGTTCTTGATAATGACTGAGAAATAACTACATCAGATGTTGCATGACCTACATTCTTAGTCTTGGTCTTCTCGGCAAGAGTGAATTGCAAAGAAGTAATGCACTTCACACTGTGCTTGTTCATGTTTGTCTTACAATTGCAACGATGTAAATTAAAACATTTACAAATATGGCTTTGAAAACAGCTAAGTAAAAGTGGCTAACAAAATGCCAGCGTTTGAAATGTTAGAAAAGGTAAAGAAATATATAGAGTTCTTCAAACTCTGTCTGGGCTTCACACACAACCTGGCTCATTGTCTCTCCCACTGCTTGGCCTAGCTGTGTTGACCCACCACACGACATCTGGGTAGGGCACAGCTTGCTTGCTTTTCTGTTCTCCAGTGTGCATGAGTCCATTGCAAGTATTTGAATTTAAAATTATTTCATTGGTGTTCTTTTATCTAACATATGTATCACCGAATGGAAACTTTTATTCAGTTATTTAGTTTAATTTTACTAAACATTTGTGGGAGTCCTGCAGTCCTTATGGATGAGCTGCTCTATCATAAGACATTTGTGAGTTGTCAGCTTTGTACTATGGCCACTTCACCTCCAAGTAATATTCTCCTGTACCAGCCAAATAGCATGCTGAATGAGCTGCAGGGTACACTTGGACTCCGTGAAGAGAAGAATCACTGTGCCACCACTGAATTGAAACTTGCTTGTTCAGTGCCCCATCCTGACTCACCTAATGGTGTATGTGTACTGTTGAATATGCAGGGCTATGAATATGCACGGAGTGGTAACCCATCTAGAAGTGTACTGGAAGCCTGTCTTGCATCACTCGATGATGCCAAGTATGCACTGTGTTTTGCTTCTGGATTAGGAGCAACGACATCATTAGTTCACCTGTTAAAGCCTGGTGATCACATGATCTCTGTTGATGATGTGTATGGAGGTACATATCGCTACTTTAATAAGGTTAGTATGTGTCATGCTGATCAAATTATCAGGTCAGTGCTGCTGTAATTTTTCTAAATGGAAGGCATTAATTGCATTTGTTTTTATTTTATGATCCCTTATGGCCTGACAGCATACTGTTTACACATTTATGATGAAGTGTCTGAGAGTTTGAGAGTCACGATTGGCCAGGAATTTTTTCACTTGTAAATATGTGGATGAATTTGATGTTCCAAAGTAAAAATATTTCATTCTTTAAAGTTGTGGCTCAGGTGTAATGTATTGGTAATTTTATATACATTTTTTATTTTATATAGTTTTATATTGGGAATGTTGATTGTCCAGATACTACAGATGGCTATTTTGCTCCAGTAATAGTGAAAGAAATTAAATTTCAATCCTTATTTGTTAATGGCTAATTTGTTTACTACATATTAAAGAGGACAGTTATTGGTAACTATGTGGGAGTACACATCTGCTATAGAAGGAGATGGTAAAAATGAAATGTGAATGTATACTGAATTTTAATTATACCACTAAATGTGTATTTCTGTGAAATTAGGCTGCAGCTTGTATGAATGTGGAAACTACATATGTTGATGCAACAGAGCCCAGCAAACTTGAGAAAGCTATCAGGCCCAATACAAAGTTGGTGTGGTTAGAAAGTCCAACAAACCCACTGCTTAAGGTTGTAGACATCAAGAAAATTGCTGAAATTGTTCACAACAGAGACATCCTTCTTGCAGTGGACAACACATTCCTCACACCTTATTTTCAAGTAATGTTTCTTTTAAAAAATGTAATATTTGCTCTAGTGTGTAATGAATGAAATTTTATTTTTAAGACCCACAAGCGTTACTTATTATGTTTTTTTTATAAAACTATGCAGTAAGTAGTTTGTTTTTCTCTTTTTGCAGCGTCCACTGAACTTGGGAGCTGATGTTGTGGTTTATTCACTAACCAAATACATGAATGGACATTCAGACGTTGTAATGGGTGCAGTTACTACTAACAGTGAAGATATCCACACCCGTCTTCGCTTCCTTCAGAATGGCAAGTTCATTCTGAGTCATTTATTTTGTACTGATGTTTACCTTAAGCCAGTTGGAACACTGTGGGAAGTAAACCCCTTTTCATACTGTCTACTTCTGTTCTTTGTGGGGTTTGTAAATTCTGTATGATGCACATAAGCTCTCTTTTGTGTTATGTCCTGCATTTGTTGATGAGACATGTAAATTTACTTAGTTTTTCTGAGCATTTACTTCTAGACCAACCTCCGTGACTAGTGCCTAATAAAATGTTTGTGTTTTTCTTTATATTACTTGTGTATTGTGCTTAATAAACTTGGTGTTATTGAACTTTACTAGTAGTATATTCCAAAGCAAGGCTGAAAATCATTGACACTGAACACCTCGTATCAGACCATTCTAAGTAGAAAATGTATCAGACAATTGTCTATCTGAATTTAGTATAACTTGCACTTAAATACACAGAACCTCCCTCCTAATTGAATCATAAGCTTTCATGAGGTCTATAAATATCTGATACCCTGCTGCATTGTATTCTGTTTTCTTTTTCAACTACCCGATAAATTCAGAGTATCTGATCAGTAGTTTATTTGTTACGTTGGAAACCCACACTGATAATCCTGAATAGTTTCATCTACACATGAAGGTAACCTTGAGAGAAGAATATATTTTGGTGTTACATAGCACTTTAAAGTCTTAATACTTTGCAGCTTTAGGAATTGTGCCATCACCATTTGATTGCTACCTGGTAAATCGTAGTCTGAAGACTCTGCACATCCGCATGCGTGAACATATGAAGAATGGCCTAGAAGTGGCACATTACTTGGAAAAACATCCACTGGTTGAGAAGGTTATGCATCCAGGTACGTAGGTCTGTAACATAACATATATTAACCATTTGGCGCCAGAATTAAATCTTTGATGCCGGAATTAAATCCCCCCCCTGTCCACTTTAATGGCCGTTCAGCCATTTAAAGGGCTCACTGAATGACATATATATATGTTGTTCGGTGGCTAAGGGTTAAGACAACACCTGCACAATCAAATAGAGAAGACCAAACCTTCTGGGCTATTATATACAACTTTAAAACCCTCTTCTAATTAAGCTAGTTTGCCTTAATATTTTAAAATTAATTCAGGTTTTTTTGCAACATGCTTTCTCCCTGTACCATTCTTATGCTAGTCTGCACTGCAAAGTAACAAATGTACATTTTAAACAAGAATTAAGGTTTTTTTCCCCCCCCCCAAGGTTCTTACCATGGCATATATGATTGCTGACTTCTAGGCTTACCTTCTCATCCCCAGCACGAACTGGCGAAACGTCAGTGTTATGGACACAGTGGTGTATTTTCCATCTACATCAAGGGTGGACCGAATGAGTCATCTGAATTTCTGAAGGCACTCAAATATTTTGCACTTGCGGAAAGTCTTGGAGGATATGAGAGTCTTGCAGAGCTTCCGTAAGTGTTTAGAATAAACAGGAGTACATTACAATTCCATTACTTCTCAGGGAACAAAGCATGTTAATTTTTTAAGCAGAAAAATGTTGTATGTATTATTTTTCAGAACACAGGTTCTTAAGTAATCTGCTCATCATTTAAATACCTTTACAGTGAATTGTTTGTAAATATTCATTCCATGTATTAAGGGTCCTTTATCTTTTGATAAGAACGTTAGTGGGACTGTTCTCTGCCTTAAAAACTATTATATATATTTCTTAAGTTGCTATTTTGTGTTTCAAACTTCTCTTTCTGGGAAGTCCTTCAGCTTTGTGGTATTAGTGAACCTTCCTGCCGTCTTGTCAGGTGAGATGAAAGAAACCATATCTGTGGTAGTGCCAGGGTAGCTCAGTTGGTATAGTTACTAGGCTAAGGGCTGGATAATGGGGGAGTTCTCTTCTCCAGAACATCCTAATTGGCTCTTGAGGGCCACCCTGCCTCGTATTCATAGGGTACTGGGGACTTTTTCCTGGTGGTAAAACAGCTTGGGTGTAAAGCTGACCACTTATTTCCATTTAGTGCTGAGTTTAAGAATGCATGGAGCTATACCTTCACTCCTATTATGCACTTCAGGTTGTGTGTGGTGAAGAATTTACCTTATTTTAACCTTTAGTCTGCATAATGAGATAACTGTGCCATAATTTATGCCACAGCTATATTTAACAACTCATGTTTTCACTTGTTTGCAGCTCAGTGATGACACATGCTTCCATTCCTCGTGAGGCAAGGGAAAAGATTGGTATTACAGACAGTCTAGTAAGATTATCAGTAGGACTTGAGACATCAGAAGATCTGATAGCAGATTTGGAACAAGCTCTCAAGGCTGCTGTAAGTACAGATGCAGGATTTCTAAGCAAATTGCAGTAGTATAGAAGTTCAGTTTTGATGATTTCAGAGTGGTCTTCTCAGTTACAACACTGTTTAGTCTTGTAGATGGTTAGTAACATTTTTAAGGAATGGCTGCCCCATCTTCAGTAGAGGTTGAGATACTAGGTTCTGTCAAAATGTTGGTAATATTGTATGAGACTATATATGTCACAGCCTAAAAATTGAGCAGGGTGGCGTTGAGGTAATGCTCCAGACTTATGAAATAACTTGAAATGCCAACTTGATGCAACAAGGTAATTTTACTAATGTATTCTTAGCTCGACATGTTTTGGGTACATACGCCCATCATCAGGAGCACTGGATGTTGAGTTGCAGTATATGGTTTTCTGCACCAAGTTTTTGGATGGGTGGTGGTCTTGAGAGCCGCTGCGTAGGTCGTGTGTGCGGTGCGGATGTTGCTGTGCAACTCAGTCGCACGGCAACATCCGCACCACACACATGACCTACGCAGCGGCTCTCAAGACCACCACCCATCCAAAAACTTGGTGCAGAAAACCATATACTGCAACTCAACATCCAGTGCTCCTGATGATGGGCGTATGTACACAAAACATGTCGAGCTAAGAATACATTAATAAAATTACCTTGTTGCATCAAGTTGGCATTTCAAGTTATTTCATGAGGAAGATGCATGGTCAAACAACCCTCAAGTCTCCAGACTTATATTTGGGTGGTTCCCAGTTCAGCACACTGGCCATCATGCCAGAGGGTCTTCATGGTTTTTCTCATTGTCTCCTGATAAAGCCATGTTAGTATTTCAATTAGGCCATGTCCATTTCTTCCCAAGTACTTTTCAGTTCATCACTCATTAGTCATCCCATCATTCAATGCTATGTGATCTGAGACATTGAGAGCTTCATTAAACTAAAGCACAACCTAAAAAAAAAAAAAGAGAGTACAAGACTTTACTGGGAACTAAGTACCTTGTGTTCTTATAGCCAAAGGTTCATTAACTGTAGCAGTTAAAAAAAGTGCTCTGTAACTTGCTGTCTCCAGTCAAACAACAACACCACAGTCTATTGTCTTACCATACACTTCAGTTACAGTGTGTGAACTGTTGCTATATGGCATGTTCTGTTTAATTCAAATTTCATTCAGAGTGCAGGAAAAGGTATTATGCAACTTAATTTAGCACCTGTTACTGAAATTTGTTGAAAAAACTTTATTTGGTCCACACAGAAGATACTGATTTTGGAAGCATGACCAGAGTATGATAAACTAAATGTCACATTTTCTTAATACAATTCAAATCTTATGTCCTAGAACTTTCACATCACTGTTGTAATATAAATGGACAACTCACCTCTTTGGGTTTTAATAATATTTTCCATTAGAAGCAGAAAGACTAGAAGGGGATTGCATGTTAGGCTGTATGCACTGGCTTTCTTGCAAGCACCCATTCACTGCACGACACTATTGAAGATTTGATCGTATTCAGTTTCACTGGCTGGTCTTGATTTAGAAAAAGATGTGATGATGGCTTGTTAACAAAGCCGAAACTAACTGTATAGAAAACTTGTGTATGTCTTAAAAAAAGACTGTTTTTTAATAAACTTCCAAAAAGTATACTGGCTTCTGTGTTTGTACTGACACCTTTGAGCCTTCTTAGAGTGATTAACTTTAAAACTTGGTAAATTTGATCACTGTGGGCAATTGTAGTCACAATACATGGAACAAATAATATAAAATTGGTACAGTTGAGTTGAGTTAAAATTGCAACCTGTAAGCTTGTTTCCATCAACTGTTAAGACAGTTCAGTTCTTTAAATTGACTAAGAATATGAAAAATTTGTTCTAGGCAAGCATAAATAAAACTGCTGATTAGCAAGAGTCTGAAGGAAAATTGCTGATTGATGACATTACTGTGAAGAATGACTGTGAATTTTTACTTGCATTTTCTGTTGAATGTATAATTTTGGAGAAGGATATGAAGCATACAGCATGCTTTGTAATTTGAATACAAGCTATAATGTCTCCGGAAACTTTAAGAATGGTTTATTTTGCATACATACATTCAATTATGAGTTATTGCATAATTTTTTGGGGAAATCAGCCATATAGTGATAAGATTTTCAAAATTCAAAAAAGGGTGATTAGAATTGTCACACGTTCAAGAATTCCTTATATAATAGTAAAGGGTATTTTAATTATCAGAGATATTCCATTGAAAATTGAATTGACAATTGGTTTTAGGTGTTTTATTATTGTACTTTATTTATAGCTAAGATTCTTCCAACACTATGTATATTATGTTAATATGTATGTGACAATCTCTGTATCCACAGGATTGTATCCTGATTTGGATTTATGGAGCACAAATAAATTACATTACATTACAGTGCTGCTTATTGATTAGCTACTTTCACAGTTATGCCGTGAGTGACAATGCAGACTGTATTTTGGTAGTAAAATCTTTGATTTTTACAAGTGACCAGTACAAAAGTAATGTCTTACATCTTTCCCCCACCAAGAATTAAAATCCCAGTGACAGTGTTGATCCCATGATGCTTACATATTTAACAAACTGAAAGCTTTTTTTCTATGAAGTCCTTGTTAAATGCAACACACTTATGCTAGTGTTGAAACAGTTGCTACTTGCTGATATTTCAGAAATTTATCATTATAACAGTCATAAACATTCTTTAACCTTTAAGTGACTGGGCTGGTATTTAAATTTTAGTGCATGGTTTACAAAAGAATCAAGTAATATTTAAACAGAAAAAAGGTAAAATTATGAAATAAATGACATTTTGTGAAAAATAAAACACATTACATGTCTTAAAAATGCATTAAATTCCCTCAAATATGCAAATGAACTTCAAGGGGTGTTATTTTGGGTATGCAAATGCAGGTGATTTAAAGGGTAACATATCATTCTTAAACTTTCCCACATTATCCATCCTTTATCTGTGATAATCTGGGGTGAAAGGCCAGAGTATGATCAGGAGGTGGCAGAATGTTGTACAGTGATCACCTCATGCATGCAGAAGCTAGTAAGGGACTAGCACTTTTGTGGTTGCATTCAATTCAGGTAGGCTGATCTCTTTTTCAGTTTAGTTACACCTTAGTTTACTGGTGTGAGTGAGATGTGGTAGCTTTTTCTATAACACTTCACAAGGACCGTTTTTTGGCCCAAACAAACATTTCAAGACTGTCAGCAGAAAGCTATTTTCTGAACTTCCTGCTTTACACTGATCTTACAGAACTACCACTTAAGACTAGATTTAGGGTCAGAATTGTGTCCTTATGCCTTATCACCTGTGATAATGGTGATGGTCGTTATCAGCTTCAGACTGCTCTGTGTATTTCCATCATTAACCTTGCAGCTCATTACACCTCACTCTTGGAGTATCCAAGTTCCTGGATGATTGCTTATTGCTATCAGTTATCCATTCTTATTGTCTCACACAATTTCCATGTTGTGATTAAGTGACTTTTTTAAGAGGGGGTGTTGAAGTTCTACTTCAAGAGACTTGTTAGCAATGCCAGATGCTGCTGTTGTAATATCTGGCTCAGTTTCCATCATTGTTGTTCCCAACAGTACAGTCACTAAATACTTGAAGTTCCTCTGAATTTCCACTAGATGTCTTTTGTAGTACTAAAGCCACTGTTGCTAAACAGATACAGTTAGTGAAGCTGCAGGTGGTGTGTTGCTATATCACATCTATCACAGTGCTGCTTGCCTTCAAATAACTGAAGACTGAAACATTTTATTGAAATGTCATGCAGGTTTTCAGAGGAGAGTAAAGTGTTTTCTTGGTGTGTTGCACAAGTTCTCATTGGAGGCTTAAACCTTTGTTAGCATGTTGGACAGATTTTATTAGTTGTGTTACATAATAAAAATTGGAAGTCCTTACTTTTGTACTGAATCTTGTACCATTCCTGTACGTACCAGATATTCATTTGGAAGGCAAAGTGTGATTTGTAAGTTAGTTTGAATAAAATATAACATACATATATGTACCATATTTTAATTCAGAAGGCAAAGTGTAATCTGTATAATTAGTGTAAATGAAACATAAAATTCCTGTGTATAACAGATTTCATTTTTTCATTCTTACCTGTGCACTGCTTAACATTATTCTCAAATCTACTTATACAAGTAACATTATTCCCAAATCTACTTATACAAGTAGAGTATTCAGCACACAGTTTGGCAGCAAACAGTTATTTGTTTAGAAATAAATATACATGAAAATAACACAAATTAGGACTTTATATATATATATATATATGACACAAAGAATTACTGTAAATATAATATATGTGGAAAATAAACTGTGAACAATGAATTGCTACCCTTCTGTGCTGATATTGCCTAATGAACTAGAATACACCCCAGGAACACCACAGGAACCTGTATCTCACATTTGTTGTGGCAAAGCCATGGTCCCAAGGAATTTTCACAATTTTCAAGCAACTGTTGAAGCTTGGATCAAACAGGTCTGTTTTAATAAGTGAATGTACAAAGACTGAGAATTAGTCTCTTAATATAATACCAAATTATTTAACACAATTCCAGGCACCTATTCCAAGTAGCCATTGACTATAGGTCCCAATGAAAGTTTTAATTAGAAGACACCTCCCTCTCCTATGGCAGTTAGTTCATGTGTATCCCAGTCACAGTGAACTGGGTATTACAAGTGCTTTCCTGTCATCAGTTGTCTCACTGCAGAATACAGATATACACAACATGAAAGTTCTCTAATGTATTTTTGGTACTGCAGTTTTCTGCATGGCTAGTCCCGTATGCATTTATTGTAAAGAGATTCAAACTTGTACAAATTAGTATAGTTTTGGTAGCTGCCATCTTGCAGTGCATTGGTGGGTTAAAATATGGGGAATTTTGAAGAAAACCAGTATATTTTTCCCACTTACATCTAAAGGCTAATGCCCTTAACATTCTTTAATCTACAATGAGACTGTCAGAACTGAAAATCAGTAAATTTGCAATTTAGTGATCCATTTGAATATTTTCTACTAATACAGATTCAGAGGCAAAAGTTGTCATGGACGTGCTATGAAGGCACAAGGGGACTAGAAGTATAGCTCTACTCAGTCTTCAGCCATGTGCTGTAGATAGAGGTGAGTGGTCAGCATCACACTTTGGCCCTTTTACCCCAAAAAAAGAATCCAGTACTCATTGAAATAGAGGGGTGGACTCTACAGTCAATCTGGACATGTCTGGAGATGAAAAATCTGCCCCAACCACGATTGAAAGTTCAGTTCATCCATCCCATGGCCTAGTTACTAAACCAACTGTGATCCCACCCCTAATATAGATTCAGGTAGCATTGAGTTTTCCAGACATAGCATTATTGAGTTTGTAAATGATGACATAAAATCTGTATGTGTATGATCCATGGCAATACAAACATTTCACATGTTTGGCTCCAGTGGCTTATTTATCACCACAAAAAGTTAAGTTACATTTAGGTTTTGTGTGACCACCATACTACAACTTTACATTCTACACAGTGTCAGCTAAATGCTGAACCTATACTTACTACCTACATTAACATCTGTATTATGTAACTTACTGCATGTTGAGCAGGGGTTGGACATGACCTTCAGCTTTTAGTTATACTTGACACCTGATGAACTAGTTACTGGAACTTTCTGCAAGTTCTTATCTAGAAAGTCCCAGAACTGTGTGTTTGATGATTTCTTTAAGTTTCTCCTCTGTGTATGGATTTTCTGCTGACCAGTAGGCTGTTGTTTGGAGTGTTTACATGAAGGTTAAAGTAATCTTCTCTGTAAAAAAAAGTTAGCAATGGATTCATTTTACTACCATGTAATTTTTAACAGAACCAGCTGAAAGACGGTACAGCTGGATCTGCATCTCTTGTGTTTGTGTGTTCAATTGGATTGCAAAAGAGGCCTGCCGCATGTCCATACATGGACCAACAACCACTGAAGTGATCACAGAGCCCTTGCCATAAACAACCAAGCAGTGAATGAACCAAGTGCATGTGTGCGCGCACGCATGCACGCACACACACAGACATACAAACATATATACCATTTGGCAAATCTCTCTGTTGCCATCCAATGGAATACAAGGTCCTACAAAAAAAACGAGACTGTGCCTGTAACTCTTCCTGTTTAACAAATTCAGGAAATCAGCTACGATCGCCTTCAAAATAGTTCCCTTCTGAGTTGACACACAGCTGCACACGATGCTGTCAATGTTCAAAGCAATTCCGCAGGTCATATTCTGTAAGGATGTTGAGGATCTCTGCCATTTTTGCTTTCACATTTTCTACTGACATAAAATTGGTTCCTTTGAGCACTGACTTGATCTCTGGGAAGAGGCAGAAGTCGCAGGGAGCGAGGTCTGGTGAGTAGGGTGGGTGCTCAAGCAGAGTGATATTTCTATTAGCTAAAAATTGCTTCACAGACAATGTGTTGTGGGCTGGCATGTTGTCCTGGTGCAAAATCCACCCTTTTCTCCATAATTCCAGTTGTTTCCTTCTCACATGTTTACACAATTTTGTCAAGACTTCAATGTAATACTGCTGATTTACTGTCTGACCGCTGGGTACCCACTCTGCCATCACAATACCCTGGATATCAAAGAAAACAATCAACATGGCCTTGAACTTTGAACAACTCATCTTTCAAGCTTTCTCTACCTTCTAAAAATCGTTTGTGCCATTCAAACACAAATGCACGAGACATGCAATCTTCACCGTAAGCCTCAGTCAATAAGTGAAAAGTTTCCGTCACGGATTTCATCAGTTTAACAAGAAAACTGATGTTAACTCGTTGTTCACTTTTGCAGTCCTAACATTTCTGGACCGAGGATAAGACCACGCCTATATTTGAAAGTGCGTCAACTTGTACTGAGTAAAGCAATCGAGCTGAGCCTTGTAACACTGTGACAGGTCAGAACATGTTCTATAGCCATCTGTTTGTCTCTCCCCTCCCACTCTTGGTTCCTGAGCTAAAGGGTTAGTCTCGTTTTTTTTTTGTGTCCAGCCCTGGGTTGGTCATAACATGTTGGGTATGATGAATTTCATTCTAAAGACTCTTGCTAACAAATCAGTGAGGTTTGGCCTGCTTCCACAATCCCCCCAGTCATGTTGTAAATTAATTTCGATGCAATAAGACTGTGTAGCGGCACAAGGTTATCAGTCAACACAGTGATGACACATACTGTTGAACAGGTACATCAGCTAGCTGCAACATGAAAATGCAATCAAGACGAGCATCGAGTTATTATCCAATAAATATCTGCATATATTTACTTTAATTATAGAAAACCACAGTTCATGTTAACTGGTAAAACTGCATATTTTAAATTAATATAATTCATGAAAATGTAATCATTTCATTCAGTAAAAGTTACAAATTTGGTTTCTGTTTGCTTTATGAAATAACACACTTGAAATGGTCACTTGCTCAGCATATTATGTTATAAAATATTAATCTTCCAAGAGTAAGTGGGAATCCTTTGTACATTATAAATGCTACTATTACTAACGAGCATATTATTTATAAGTATTGACATTTAAACTTTCATAAAAATCTCTGATTCCATGCACTACAATCAGTAAAAATACTCTAATAGTACAATTACTTCGATGATTTTTTAACAGAATGTTGAAATACAAAATATAATTAGTTCATTCTTGAACATTAAACTCTCAAAAAGGAAAACTAAATCTCTCACAACAGAATATGAAATTCAACATTACTTTACTAGAGCTTGTAATTGAGTGTAATTCTAGTTAGTTCCATATACTGCCTATCATCATGATCTATCTGAATATCTTCCATTCTCCTCCTTGTTCTTCAAATGGATCCAATTTGCAAAAGGATCCTCTGATAAAAATCTGTGTGCATTTCTTGTCTCCCCAACATAAGTTACGTACCCAAACCATGACGACCTTAACTTCCTTTAAACTCTCCATACTGCAAGATTATCCAGTTTCAATTTGCTGCATCCCTTATGGATCAGAATATTTTCCTTAGCACTTTACTTTCATGCTCTTACCAGATATTCTTTCCCTTCAGAATTTTTCTGAGAAGAGCATAGGATTGTATATACAGGTATGCGCCACATTACAATGTTTTGGTTGATAACGGATTGCATATATGACGGTGGTCCCAAAAGATTATAATGTAGCTAAAAATTTCTATCACCTAGTGACACACAGCAACGCATTACTCATGTGTTTGTGGTGATGCTGGTGTAAACAAACCTACTGCACTGCCAGTCATATAAAAGTACAGCACACACAATTATGTACAGTACATAATACAAGGGGGTGATGATAAGTCCTTAGCCCGACCAAGAAGGCAACAAGCTACAGCGATCAAACTTGGGATTTATTCAACATACTCCCCACGAAGCTCAATACACTTCTTAGCCCATTGCTCTAACTTTTGTAAAACAATCAAAACAAATTCAGGAGGTTGTCCGTCCAACCAGCTCTCCGCGGAAGCAATGACCTCTACATCCGATGAAAAATGGTGACCTTTAAATTACTTTTTTCAGTCCAGAGAATAGGTGGTAGTCTGACGGGGCCGGATCTGGAGAACAGGGTGGGTGATCAAGAAACTGGAAACCTTGGTAGGCCAGTTTCTTCTGGCTTGCAAGTGCCTGGTGAGCCGGGGCATTGTCTTGCAAGAACAAGACAACCTTGGTGACCTTCCTGTAGCATTTTAACTTCAAATGCACCAGCAGAGATGAGTAATAATCTGCATTGATAGTCTGGCCCTTTGGAAGATAATCAATGTGGAGGATGCCATCTTGATCCCAAAAAAATGAGGCGAGAACTTTTCCAGCGGATTTTTGCACTCAGAATTTTTGGGGCAGGGTGAGCCGCTATGCCACCAGTTCACTGATTGCTGCTTTGTCTCCACGTCATAGTGATATAACCAGGTTTTGTTTATGGTCACCAATCATGACAAAATCATTTGGATCATGCCGAAAAAATTCCAAAAGCTGCTCAGACAACTGGCACCGTTGACGCTTTTGATCTGCGTTCAGACATTTCGGGATCCACTTCATGGAGAGCTTCTGCATGTCCAAATCTTCATGAATGATGGACCCAACCCACTCACATGAGATGCCCAGTTGCTCAGCTACTGATTTAACCGAATTCCAGCGGTCTTCCAAGATTAGCTTGTGAATTTGACCAATAATTTGCAGGGTGGTCACTGTTGTGGGTCATCCAGGACGAGGCGCACCTCAGGGGGAAAAATCACCACATTTAAACGGGGCCACTCAGTTTTTGATGGTGGCATACGATGGTGCATGTTCCCCTAATGTTTCTGTCAGAATGGTGTGAATTTCCTTCAGGGCCTTGCCTTGCCTTGCCTTGTGTCCATGTTATTGAAATCGCGCGCGTCACCTGACATGCTTCCTTTCATCTCTGTAACAAGAAAAGACTTGCAATTTGCCACATGAACAGACCCCGCTTTCCAATGACACTCGATTCCGTCCTATGACATTGGGAAGTAGATTGGGCTAAGGACTTATCAGCACCCCCTCATATTTGATAATGATAATAAACAACTATGTTACTAGTTTATGTGTGTATTTACTACACTGTACTTTTTATCATTATTTTAGTGTACGCTTCCTACTTATAAAAAAAAGTTTACTGTAAAAAAGTATGCAATATTATGCCTACAATCGTCCGTCTTGTTTAGACTCCTCATTATGACTGGGCACAGTTGCAGAAACCTAATGCCAAGATATAAGCTTCTTCCACAGTGACAGCAAAACAGATCTAAAGGTATGGTGTAACTGCTGTATAAAAATCCAGCTATTCGAGGGTGCCTAAGACGTTTTTGTAGGTTGACAGCCATGTGTTGCATGTTATCGCCCCACAACACCTACAGAGTACCCCAGCACTACAAGAGGCATGTCTGTGGGCCTCTGTGGATATCTCTGAACACATTTCTGGTTAACAATTAGGCTTGCTTCATAGACCAGTGTTGATATATTAACTCACAGTGGATTCCAGTACAAACAATAAACAAAGTGAGCTGTGTGTGCAACCGTGTTAGTCGCTGAGAGAACTGCATAGATGGTGTGTATTGACATATAAATCAGGGTTTCTGGAGGGGATTAGGAGGTGAAGAGGGTCCATTCTGGCTTACCAAAACTCAGCAGTACTGTTTACAGTATCGGATAGGAGTTGCCTAAAATTCCCCAAACTTTGACACACTTTGCGACCCCTTTATAGGTTGTTGGGCAACAATAGGTTAATCTCATGTTGTTTAGTTCATCATGGTCCCTAAGCATACAAAATCCACTGCTAATGTTGCCAGTAGAGGCCACATTAAGTGACTGACCTGGAAAAGAAATTAAAAGTGATCAAAGACTACGAAAGTAGAAAATCAATGATGGTTATTGCTTGCCAGTCAGGCATGTCCCATTCCACCATAGCTACGATCTTGAAGAACAAGAACAAAGTGACAGAAGCTGTTAAAGGATCTGCTTCACTGAAAGCAACGAGACTAACAAAAGTTTGAGAATATCAGATATGGAGAATTGGATTGGATTGAAGACCAGTCACAGAAGTCAAGCCCTCTCAGCATCATGATAATCACGAGCAAAGCAAAAAGTTTGTTTGCGATGTTGAAAGAAAAGGCTGGACCTGAATACGATGTTGAATTTACTGCTAGCTCTATGTGGTTTAAATGATTCAAGAATCGTTACTCATTACATATTGTGACAGTGAGTGGTGAGTCTGCGAGTGCTGATGTAATGGCAGCTGAAGAATTTTTGGAAACTCTAGATAAGCTGATTGTCGAGGAAAATCACTTGCCAGAGCAAATCTTCATTATGGATGAAACCTCCCTATTCTGGGAATGGATGCCTGAAAGGACTTTCATTCATAAGGAGGCCAGGTCAATGCCATGTTTCAAGGCTTTTAAGAACAGAAAAACACTTTTGTTTGTGGGCATTGCTGCAGGTTACAAATTAAAACCCATTGTGATGTGGCACAGTGAGAACCCCAAGGCCTTCAAGCATATCAATAAGCATACGCTGCCATTGTACTACAGGAGCAGTAAGAAGTCATGGATGACCCAGCTCCTCTTCCAAGATGCCCTCCTGAATTGCTATGCCAGCAAAATGGAGAAGTACTGTTTGGAGAATAACATACCTTTCAAGATTTTGCTTATTCTTGATAATGCTCCCAGATATCCTCCTTTTATTGGTGATCTTCATCCCCAAATCAAAGTGGTGTTTCTCCCTACACACACCACCTCTTTGATCCAACCAACCGATCAAGGATTTACAGCAACTTTTAAGGCCTACTACCTGAGGAGGACCTTTGCCAAGGCTATTGCTGCAACTGAGGAAGACACTGAGAAGACAGTGATGCAATTCTGGAAGGATTACAGCATCTATGGCTGCATCAAGAACCTTGCCTGGGCTTGGGGTGATGTCACCAAGGTGTGTATGAATGGCATCTAGAAGAATACATTCAAGAGGTTTGGCCATGACTGGTAAGGATTTGCCAAGGATGAGGAGGTTGCAAACAGCAAGGCTGTGGTTGAGATGGCAAGCAACTTTAACCAGGGTGTGGATGAGGACGACATTGAGGAGCTCCTAGAGGCGGTTCCTGAGGAACTGACTAATGAGGAGTTGCTGGAATTGGAAAAGGAATGCATAGCTCAAGAAGAGGCAAGAGGAAACTGCAGGAGAAGAAAAAGAAGTATCCCTAAGAAAATTCACAGTGAAGGGTTTAGCAGAAGCTTTTGCAGACCTCAACAAGTTCCTTAAAAAGTCTGAAAACATGGACCTCAACACTCAAAGGTTTTGTTAACAGGAATGTTCATGGTGCATTATCTGCTTACAAGTAAAATTATGATGAAAAGAAAAACAAACCAAGTAAACCACCATGGACATATCTCTGAAAAGAGTGACATCTCCTCAAGAACAGCCTCAGGCAGGTCCTTCGGGACGTATTCCAGAAGAAGGCATTGTTATCATAGATGACAGCTCGAAGCATGTTATTGCCTCTGAAGACCCTCCAGTGGGACAAGATGTGGAAGTGGAAGACACTGATATTGATGATCCTGACCCTGTGTAGGCCTAGGCTAATGTGTGTGTTTGTGTTTCAGTTTTTAACAAAAAAGTTTAAAAAGCAAAATAAAATGACTCACCTAGAGCAACTTCCAGTCCTGCCAACTCCATTCATGGTTAAGTGCTCTATGCAGGTGTACCATTTTTTACCTTTTATACCGTATTATTATTATTGTACCTTTTTTATGTTTAGATACGTTTAGATACACAAGTACATACCATTGAGTTACAGTTGCCTACAGTATTCAGTAAAAGCAACTTGCTCTACAGGCTTGAATCCTAGGAGCAATAGGCTATACCATATAGCCTAGGTGTGCAGTACACTATACTATCTTAGGTTTGTGTAAGTACACTCAATGACATTCGCACGACGACGAAATTGCCTAACAATGCATTTCTCAGAATGTATTCCTGTCGTTAAGCAATGCATATCTGTACATACCATATTTCCAACATTATATGACTTTTTTTTCCCTGAAAAAATGGCCCCAAAAATAACCTTGCTTAACATTAGAAGCAACTGCAGAATTAAAACTGCGAAAAAGCCTTCTGGATGGCATGGAAAATTTCGCTCCCCCCCCCCCCCCCCCCCCCCCCGGCTGTTTTCCCCCCCGCTTTTTTCCCCCCCCCCCCCCCCTTTTTTCCCTCTCCTCCCCCCCGGGAAAACCACCA
>Ga0123354_10000405_pt1 | contig 41859 bp, 15 predicted proteins | sample TergutLab28metaG_2_FD_97872 | JGI IMG/M metagenome (GOLD analysis project Ga0123354, IMG submission 97872) | Labiotermes labralis P4 segment gut microbial communities from Petit-Saut dam, French Guiana - Lab288 P4 | ecosystem: Host-associated > Arthropoda: Insects > Digestive system > Gut ... | reverse complement strand
TGTTGTGGAAAAAAAACAACCCCCACAAAGGCCGGCGGCAGAAAAAAAAAAACACCAAAAAAAGGAGGGGGGGGGGGGGGGGGGAGGCAACAACACCTCTCTGGATGTGGCAATGGTTTCATCTCCCTGTCCTGGGAAAGATAACGAGTTTTTGCTACTTGGAAAGATAGACTGGAGGTGGGTGGGTAGTCTAGCAGATGATGGGATGATTATTTCCAAAATCATTGGCAAGTGGGATCTCTAATTTTAGATTCCATATATACTTGGGTATAAAATTTAGTGACCACACTGTATCAGGGATGTTAAATGTCGCAGAGATTTGTCATGTGCGAAGTGAAGGACAGGGGGAAATTTTGCCAATCTTATTGCGGACTGAATGGAACAACCAATATTATTTATGATATTCATCTTTCTCCACAAAGGACCGAACTGGTTCTGTGGCCCACCCAGATTTTCATTTACTGAGTATCTGGGTTCTTTACCAGGTGTACACCGGCCTGGGAGTGTTGTTGACCGTTCATCTCCACCCAATGCCGAGGTAGAAAATGAGTGACATACACTTCCAACTCCCCACACAAGCCTTCGTAGCTGTGTATGATCAACTTTACCTTTGTTCATCGCCACCCACGCGGATGGCACTACAGTCGGCGGGTGCCTGCCACGAATTATTACCACGAAACTCCATGCATCGTTGAATAGGTGTTAATCCGTGGCAAAGGGAACAGAAAGTAGTGTGTTACGGTTATCTACCATTTTACGTATCTTTGTGCACGCGTAGTGGAAGTTGATCCATGGTTGTAAGTGTCGTTTTGTTGATTCTTTTGGCAAGTTACATGTTCTACCCACAACTTTATGCGTCTATTGGATGACAGAAAAGTTTCGCAGTGCTCTTTGGTTCTTGTTTCACGGCTTTTAACTTCAACTGATGTAAGGGTCCTACTCTTAGAGGTTGTGTTGAATAGCGTGAAAGCGCAGGAGATGCGGCTGTATTAGAAGGATACGAAAAATGCAGTAACATGGCCTAGCTGCAGAGGTGTTATGGTTTATATTATGTAGAGAGTGAGATATTGTGGTGAATTGTTTATTTACTGGGTTTAGAAGGTAATAATTTTCGTATGCCGGTGGTACCTTTTGGCGTTGTGTGGTGGTTATGGCCGTGCTTTCTTTCCCTTCCCTTGTATAGCAGTTTTGTACATAAGCAATCTAGTGTCGCGGGTTTCGTGAGGTAGGAACTAAAGTCTTAATCAGGTTTGTACGGTGTATGTTCTGGACTTACGGGAAAACACGTTTGTGAGGTTAAGAAATGTTGTGATTTTTTAAAACTTCGCACATGAAGGGGGAGGGGGGGGGGCAGTTTGACAATTATGTGACGGAAATGTTTAAAATATTTATTAATTTCTTTGTAGCGTTGCGTATAATTTTTGAATAGTGTAATTGTTGTGTTAGTGATTTTTTTTATAAAATTTTTTATTTGTGGCATTGATATTCATTGCATCACATGAAGTGCACAGTATTGTTTACCACTATACACGAAATTGTTCACATACCATGTTAGTAAAGAACGCTTTAGCAGTGGATAAACCTGGACCTATGCATTATTGTAAATAATATGAAAGGGCAGCCTTTCTGCAGTGCAAATAGTGCTGTGTAGCTGATGCTGGTCTTGTGTGTAGAGTGGCCATGGTATGAGGGTACCTACTAACCTATATATAGAGTTGATGTCAACAATGAATGGGGCTATACATCTTCCATGTATTATTTTCATTGCTTATACAGGGGCAACTTTATAATAAAATAGCTTTTGAAGTATTACATATTAAAATACAATACTTCTTATCATTGTTTAGATTGAAATGTCTGTTGCGTTTGTGCATAGCAACTTGACCTTGATATTCCAGTTTTATTTTTGTAATAATAGCCGTAATGGAGCAGGCTCCAAGAATTTGTGTGGAGGGATCAACAGACCATGAAAACCTGTCAGGGATGGCTGAGATTCTTAGGGACCTAACACATGGAACGGAAATTGATACATGTTTTGGACTTTGTTTCATCAGATGTTTTTGAAACATATAACTGTTTTGGGAGCTGAATCTGTTTCCATAATTCAGAGGGATCTGAGTCTCATGGAATTGGAGTTCACACATGTATTTCATCATCTTGTTTTATTATTGGAAATAACTTTCTGGAAGCTGAGTGCTCCTGTCATGAGGTAGAAACAAAAACTGGGAATCCCAGTGTTTGAGGTCTGTTATATTGACCTAATTTGTGTCCCTGGCCCACTCCACTGGAAACAACAGAGTACACTTCATGCAGTATGTGTGGTGTGAATGAGTCACACTTTTTTGGCACAGTCACAATAAAGTTTGCTTTGTTATTACTATGGTTACTATGTTTGCATGGAAAGTTGGTTACCATGATTATGATAGAGTTTGGTTTGTGACTTCACACACTGGGTTTGAATGGGGACCATTCTCTATGGTTTTTAGTATTACATTGGTTTCTGGGTGGCCATGGTTATGGACCCAAATTGCTATGATGACTACTTTTCTTATCAGTCTACACCTGGGTTATGCTGGTTAACCAGTTACCATGGGTATGATAGAACTTGGTTACTGTGGTTGTCAGGTTTCCATGCTGGGGTGTTGAATGGGGACCATGATTGCATGAATGTGATAGGGCTTTGTTTGTGATAGTGCAGGAATTGCAATGAGGCCTGATGAAAGAAAGGTGGATTAGCAAGTGGATAATGTAGTCACCCTTGGATCTGATGGGGTTGTAGCTAGTAGGTTGTATAATTTTTGTTTCTACCAGATGGTGGACGGGGAGCCAGGATAGTATAGTCAGTGTAGTGACTAGGCTATGGGCTGGGGTTCAAATCCTGGCAGGGACTAGAAATGTTTTATTCTCCAACACATCCAGATTGGCTCTTAGGCCCATCCAACCTTCTATTCAGTGGGTCCTTGGGGTAGAGCAGCTGGTGCACATGGTTGGCCACTCATCTCCACTTATAGCACAAAGTTAAGAATAACTGCTGCTATACCCCCAGGACTCCAGTGTGCCTCATTGTTTATACAGGGAATTTACGTGGTGATGGAAACAGCCAGCTCCCCCATTGTTTTATGTTTTAAAACATAAGACAATGTAACAAGCCCATTAAATGTGTTGCCTTTGTAGAGTTGTCACAAACCTTTAGTTATGTAGATATGTACTTTGTACGTTGTGTGTGTAACTGAGTGTTTTGGTGTTCATTATAAACAAGGAGGTTACTGGAACTGAATATTTTACACCCTGTTGTTGTGTTTACGTATGTAAAATTTGAGGATGGGTTTCAGTTTTTAGTAATAATTTCTCTATCATATGTATGTCCCTGTTTGGTACAGACATAAAGTGTGTAATTAGCCAACAGTAATTTTTTATTCCATGTGCAGTTTTGTTTGTGTGAGGTTGAGACCAGCTGAAAAATGCTGTTCTTCATTGTTTACTATTCAATATAGATGTGAATGGTTTATCGTAGTGTGCTCTGTACAATAAGAAGTAAGAGTTTGGTGCACCAGTTGACAGTGGTAATAATAACTGAGGTGCATTTTCACTACTTATTTTTTGTCTTATTTAATAATGTTTTCCTGGTGCATATATTGTGTATTATGTAATAAGAAATGTGTTGGATGACTTGATGGCTAATTGGAACTGGAAAGATTAGTAGGAAAGTTTTAACAGTCTGATTAAAAAAATGCTGTGGGATGCTAGTGATTGTGTGGAAAGGTCTAATGTATGAAAACAATCAGTTTGTTAGTTCTCTGCAAATTTGTAATGCCAATACAACCAGTTACTCTGTTATTTTCAGTGATAATTTGATTCTGAGCAATGGGGAGAAAAAGTGACAAGACAAAGGAGAAAGAAAAACCATGTCCAGAAAAGAAGACAGAGAAAGCAACTAGGCGATCACACAGACATTCAAAGAGGAGGAAGAGGTCACCATCAGTGTCTGATCATATTGACTCAGCCACAGAAGAAAATGAAGTTTTGTTAAAAGGTAGTCAGGCTGTTACAGAAGAGGGACAGGAAGAAAAAGGGGGGAAGGAAGAAGGAAGTGAAGGTAGTACTGATGCCAAGGACAAGGCTGTTGAAGATGAAATTCCAAAGGTGTCTGCTAGTCGAAGGTCTAGTAAGAAACAGACTGCTGGTGTGGAGGGTGGTGCTAAAACTGAACACCCTTCTCCAAGTGATGATGAGTGGAAGGAAGACAAATCATTCTGGGAAGGTGAAGGGGGTGCTGTGAGTATTAGTTATGAAAGTTTACAGCTGTTCCTGATCATCACCTGCCCACCCCATTTTCATTTGATTCTGTACATACAGTTCTCTTGACTGTTTGTTTGAATCCATAATTTATCATAGCAAAGTTTTGGGTCAGAATTGTAGACGGGTTAAATTGCAGAGAGAGGGACACAGACTTAATGTAAGGTACCATAATATTACTGTGGTGGCAAGTACTACTAGTACACATTGCTTTGTGTTATCAGGAATGCGTAGGTGTTGAGGGTGTTGTGGTTTTCCAACGAACATGTACAGAGAGGTTCATTTCTTTGTTTGCAACCATAGTACCATCAGGCCACTTACTCTTGGCTAAGGCAGTAACCTGCCAATGCACAGTCTAGTGGGTGGTTTTGTGTATGATTGAAAAACCACTTCAGTTACTTTACTGCCTGAATGTGGTGTCATCCAATATTTCAATGTATTTCGCACCAATGTAACAAGTTATGCAGCACACCAAAATGAACTTGTCATGATTTCTGGAACTTAATTTTCAAGGGAAATGTGAGTTATTACTGTAGCCTTTATGTTTCATGATACAGATACCAGTCATCAGTTCTGTGATGACAGCCCATTGAATTGGCATTGAATTCTCTGCAGTGTTTGGCTTAAGCATTATGTTGCTCAGAATATTGGTAACTGATTTTCATGACTGTAAGTCATTGTGGGTGGACACCACAAATACAGATACAGTTGATTTTGCTCATGAGCAGGCATGCAGAAATTTATGAATATGAACTGTGCACTTCTTATATCAGACACCATTTGTATTAATGTCAGGGATGCAGGAACTTTTGGTGGTGCCTGTTATTTTTGTGTCCTTGGTTTCATGTCGCCCTTCTGGCACCTACAACCTTGAGGTGGGTGTCACATTTTTGAAAAATTTATTGACTCCTGGTTCATGTATAACTTAATACATTCCTTAGATTGGAGCATGTGTGATATTCATCTGGGGAAGTGTGCTTGGATGTTAGGGGACACTGTTGTCAGCTTTTATTTTAGTATGTAGGTGTGTTAGCTTTACCGAAAACATTTTTTGATTGTGCACAAAATCACCAGTTAGGTTGTACTATAGTATGTTATTATTGTACCCAAGCAACATACAGTTGTTGTGTTGACAGGTGATGACAAGGTTGACTCTTGCATTCGTATGGCAAATAGCAGTGTTAACAGTTGTCTGTGTAACAGAGTTCTACATGTTTGTACAATTAAGGCTGAGATGCAGAAGTGTCACGGTGTCTTGTTGTTGTGACCCACACAGTAATGTAATTGAAGTGGTTTCATTAATTTGTGTCTAGGGAAAGGCTGTTTGTTTGCTGCTGTTATCACAAGTTCTGGGAAGAGCAACACAAGTTGTCTGTTATAATTCAGTTGTTTCTCTGTGTGTGGTGCTGTAAGTAAGAAAAAAACTGTAAATTTATAGTTATTGGTAGAGTAATTCCACAAAGTCTGCTTCATTTTAAGTGAGAACATTCAGCGTCTCATAAACCTTATGCTCCTCCCCCCGCAATCACGTGATAGCAGCTGCCATGTATCGGATACTAAGTGTCCTCCTCGCTGTGGAGGACAGGTACTGAGTAGGCAGACAGCAATTAAATTACTGGGACAGTGTTGTGTACAGCCATTGAAGGTTAGTAAAACCTGCTTTGTCTAGCCTTTCAAAGTTTAACTGTAAACTCAAGTGACCGGGCAGCATCCTACTCATATGCTGGCTGGTGATGTGTCATGCAAGCATGAAAGGGTTTGAAAGGCACTTTAACTTCCACCACTCTGATTGCAGATACATGCTGATCTATGCGCACACAACTTGGCGCATTCCCCTCACATGTGACATGATCCTAGGCTCACTAACACTTGCTATGCCTGAAGCTGGAGCCTTTGTGGAGTCATTCCAGCCATACACATTCACACTCTACTTGTTCGTGATTTTTTATTTGTAAAGGTTCTTACTACATTACATTTTCTCAGTGTGTTGCTAGTTCCTTACTATCTCCATGGTTGTTAGTATTAACACCCCACAGGTTTGTGTGCATGCCCTCCATGGTGTTAGTTTTAATTGTAGGAAGTTAAAAATTATGGTGTTGGAGTATTCTCAACTGGCATGACTTTAATACCAAGTTGTGTCAAGTGGTTAAAAAATTGAAGTGTATGCACATAGACGGATAGTGTGGAGAAATCATGCATAATTTTTTTTGGAGGGTAGTAATCTAAGATGCATTAATATTTTGTTGCTAATAAAAATCTTCTAATTTTTTAGTTTCTTTTTTATGTGAAATATTTTGGAGGAGGATTTGCAAACTGAACATTGTAAGTAATTTTGTATATTGTGATGTTACAGGCTGAAGTTCCTGAATTGAGACACAAAGACAGGGATGGGAAGAGTTCTGTGTGGCAGGTGAAGAGTTCAAATGACAGTGGAAGTGGTGGTGGTGGTGAAATAAAAAAAATAAAATTGTGTATAGTGAGACCATCAGAGACCTTGGAACCAAGTCCACGAAGACGGAAAAGGTATGAAATTAGAGTCTGTGTCTGTGTGCTGTATGTGTCTGTCGTTTCAAGAGAAGATTCTTAATTGCCTTCCATTAATCTTACTTCAAATACCTGTGAAGTCTCAAATTTTTGAGACATATGTTAACAGACAACACTAACAACATTTATTAAAAGTTAAGGCAGATTAACAGATATAGAGTAGGGTCTCATTTTGCGATGGTTTGTTTTATGACGATTCACTTTCATGTCCTTTGTCTATTCGGACTGAGCACTCCTGACTTATGGTGCATCACTGTCGCAACTCAAGCATACTTTCTGTACTTAATGCACTTCTAGCTTGTTTCTGGTGTGCATGAGTTTCTTCTTTTTCTATTTTAGTGCAGTTCTTTCAAGTTGATTGTGATTTTTCCACCCATGACGTCCATCAAAAAGAGAGAAAAGAAAGAATCAGAACAGTTGATATTACATTCTTTCTTGATGTCTTCTGAACCATGGCCTGGGCCTTCTTCAACAAAATAAAATGTGATTTGATATTTTTTTCAATTATCTGTGTAATTTTCTGTATACCTAATTCATTAAATTAAATATGTCATAATGTAAAGAAATGCTGTAAATTATAAAATTATTTGACTAATTTGTTTGGCCCATGAACATATCTCAATTTCAACCATTTAAATGGTACTCGTTTCATGACTATTCAATTTACAACCAAATATTTGAGAACGTAACCCCATCTTAAAATGAGACCCTACTGTATAACTCACTGTGATACAGCATTGATTCAGCAGACTGAAGACCAAGTTTACTGTCTAATGTTTCCGCTCAATGGAACCAAAACTTGCTTGTCGAATTGCCACATTACCAAAATGAAACACCAAGCTTTATGTACCATACCAAGCCGTTCTTAACAGATAATCATTTAGAATATGACATTTAGTGAGGTTTTGACCGAGGAGCTTGCACAAGCAGAGTGAAGTTTCAAGCAGTGTCAAAAGTGGACACTTGTGAGGGTTAAGTGGAGGGGCTTAAGATATGATGGAAAAGGGCGCGAGGTGACCCGTCACTAACTCAGTTTTTATGCAACAGTGATATAACTGCTACCTCCATATTCTTGGTCCTGTGTTGTACTACTCTGACTCTGCAGATGGATGCAGCAGTCTCCTCCAAAATGTTGGTAACTGCTTATAAGTTGATGTGGTGTGACACTCCAGAAGTCTTGAATCTTTGTTAACACTGGTGAGAGCGTATCTCATATTGAAAGTTTCAATTGTTTTAACATATGTTTCCATACCATGATAATTTAATATGTCTGTCTAAATAAATTATTTAACTCAGTCCAGTATTGTACTATTAAGAGATATTTTAAGTGTTGTAAATGTCCACTGGCTGGTCCCAGTGGCCACATGTTCTAAGGCTGCTAAGATTGTGGGTGCAAATCCCGCTGGGGGCATGGATGTCTGTGTGTTGTGAGTGTTGTGTGTTGTGAGTTAGAAATCTCTCTGACCAGCTGATCACTCATCCAGAGGAGTCCTACCAACTCTGGTGTGTCGTGTGTGATCTAGAAATCTCATGAATGAGGTCCTGGCCCACTCAGGGCTGTTGCACCGAAAAAAAGTCCCCTGTGTAGTGTATTGTAATGCAAGACAAACTTGCACACATGATGAATAACCAGGCGGAGTTTTGGTTTATGTTGTTTTAATTTTGGTGTACTGACTAGATTTGAGTGTTGGTTCCATAACGTTGGTAGTCCATCGGAGGCCTGAATTTTCAACCGGGTCCAGTGGGGGTATGAAAAGGTAATCACATGTCTAAAAAATTTACTGAAATCCCTAAATGGCATAAATTTTTTAACGAATAGTTTAGGTTTTGAGGTTTTTTTTACAGGTGTGTTCATGAAGTTGTGAAAAGCTACTGTTAGCATCATTAATGTTTGTTCATATGCATGGAACCACCTGTCTCCTAGTGGATGGATTTTCATGAAATTTTATATTGGGGGCATTCATTGAAATCTGTTGAGGAAACTCAGGTTAGGTTCATCATTTGGCACCTTACGTCAGGTGTATCTGCCACAAAGTCTGATGCTCAAAACACAGAGCATCAGGCATAGGTGACAGCCATTTAATGGCCTTTTTGTGCAGCTCTCGTTTTAATTGGAGTCTCCTGGGCATGACACTTGGCATTTAATTCTATTACCAAAGAGTTGAAATCAGACAAAAATTTGATTGGTAATGCAGTTGCAGCCCTCAGTAGTATTGAGAAAAGGGTGTACAGGGTTCAGCAGCAGCACCTTTAAACTTTAGGTGCCAAAATGGACAGTTTTGTCCATTATGTGAATGTGATGGCCAAAACAGACATTTTTGTCCAAAAAGTGTTCACAGTTTTCTCATTATGAATAAAATTGGCAGGACAGTATGTGATTGTAAATATTATGTATACATGCTTCAAGTTTAAAGGTAATTTTGCAATTGGTCTAATATCATGGAGGTGTCAAGGGCCACAGAGGTAATGTACCATACAGTAGTGTGTTCGTTGCTGTGTAGAGTTAAGTAGCTAGCTCTGTGTTCCAGCAACTGTATGTCCAGGAGCCATGGGGTGCCATTTAATACAAAGCTGGTGTTATCTAGATGTGTTGTTTTCTTGAATATTTAATAATTTTAGTTCTCTGCAGAGGTAACCATAAAATTTGAGTTCTTCATCTAGACATACCACCTGTGTCAGAAGATTGCTCACCTCATGGTTAAAGGAGAGTTTCATTTAGGTATACCATATGGAAAATGAACTGTTATTTGTTTACTGCTCACATGAAAAGTGTGCAAATTATGACCATGGTATTATCACTGGAATGTTGTTTTTGTAACAACATTTATTTATAATTGAAGTTTTCTGTACCTTTCTCATTTTTAAAACTGTGGTTGCAGATTGAGTAGAACCGGGGGCAGTCACAGGGATAAACCAGACACTCAGGAATGTGAAGAAGTAGATGATAATGGGGAAGAAAACAAGACCATGTCAGGGTCATCAGATGAGGGACAGAATTTGAAGGAGTTGGCAGAAACCATACAAGAAGAAGGAAAAGAGACATTGATAGAAGAACAGAGGGATGTATCAGAGGAGAAGTCTGCACAAAGTCAGAGTTTATCTGAAGAGGGACAGGAAGGAAGGCTGCAGAATGAGGATCCAGTTGAGGCAGCTGATGAAATAGGCCAAGAATCAGCAGAAGATAAACAGAGTGTCCAGAACTCTGAAGTTCAAGAAGACATATCTGTTCAGAAGTTGTCTGATCTGAAAGACGGTATTTCATCCGAGATTTCTGAGAAGCTTTGTGTTGCTCAGGAGTCCTGTGATAGGACACTGCAGGATGACATTTCTGTGGTAGATAGTTCAGGTGTTCAAGCAGAGTCAGAAGAACAAGTGGTAGAACAGAAAGATTCTAATGAAGGAGAAGACTTGCATGTTGTATCTGACAAGGAACAGCCAGAAGAGAAACCAGAATGTTGTACTATTGGAGAAGCAAAGTCTGAAGATGAATTACAGAATGTTGAACACTTCTCACCAGAAAGAGTGATTAACAGTGAAACTACAGTTCAGGTATCAGAACCTTGTGACATGGAAGATAAAAGTACAACTAATGCTGAAGAAGATGAGAATGCAGCTTGTTCTTCAACTGATGGAGATAGAACATCTACTGAGGAACTGAAAGAAAGCGCTGAAATCGAGGAAAGACATAAAATGAAAGACTCATCAGAAGGTAGACCAGAAGAAAGGCAAGAAAGTGCAGAGAAGGCTGATTCATTGGAAGAGAAATTGGTTATGCATAATTCATCACAGACAAAAAAATTAGCTAATTGTCTTGAAGAGGGACAGATTCATGATTCATCAGAGGAAACTTCTGCGTATCATGAAGAATCTAAATCAAGTACGGAAGCTAATGGTGCAGTGGTAAAAGAGAGCACAAAGGGTTCATCAAGGGACAAATCAGACAGAAAAACCACAACAAAACGTGTTATTTTGGAAAAAAAGTCTCATACTCGTGACTCTTCAGAGGAGAAGCCTGTACATGAAACAAAAAGACGTAGACAAAGCAGAGAATCTAATAGTAGTCGTAGCTTCAGCCGTAGTCCTGGGAAGCAGGTACATCGTAGGGGTGATAGAGAGTCCAGTCGCCGGAACAGGATTCAAGACAGTGAACGTTCTGATAAGCATAATAAGAAGAAGGACAGTAGTAGGAACAGTAGTTCTGACAGACAGGCAAGTTGGCGGTCCCGTAGAAGGTCTCGCAGTCCTCAGCGTCAAAGGGAGAAAATTTCACTCAGGAGATCTTTGTAAGTATCGTTATTGTTGCACGTTATGGAAGTTCTTTAGAATTAGGGGCTATATGAAAGGAAAAAAATTTATACAACCTTTGAACTGTACTTTGTTTTATCATCTCAGACTGAATACAGTGAAGTGTCAATTTTACATCTCACACTGTGCTTTGTCCGCGCTTTTATACACATTTGTATGGTCCCTGCCTAATGCCCATAAGAACCATGTTTTGTGGGGTTTATGCTATTTTATATGTTTCTCACAAAAGTGTAAAATTGGGGTTTTACTGTATTTGTAGAAGTTGTTCAGCATGGTCATCCCTTAACACATTGCTACAGGAAACCATGATATAACACTTCATATAAGTATGTTCCTCACACTAAGGGTAGTGTTGCATTTTTGATGCAAGTTAGTTTGAATTTGACATGAAGATTGGCCATGCACACTTCATGTGCTTGGGTCTCAGTGTGTAAATTATAATGCACACACATACCTTGTATTATGTGGTGGGACACAATAGATGCTCTTAAGATGTGGTTGGTAATGCATGCTTCAGTTTACTGCATCTGTCCCTGTTGGGCAGTTCCTACTGTCAGCATGTGTAAGACTGTCAATGGTGATACATCTTAGGTTTGGGTAAGAGAAACCAAGTAGCATTTGGAAGTGCCAAGGTGTAATTAGCACATGTTCATTTCTTTACATTATCTGTGGTTCCTTGCACTCGTATGTGTCATGCATTTTGTTTTGCAGTTCAAAGCAAAGTAATTCACATGGTGGAGAGAAGGCCGATGTTAAAGTTGAGGTGAAAAACGCTGAATCTTCTACTGATGAAGCTCAGCCATGTACCAAGGAAGATAAAGTATGTTTAATAATAACTTAACAAGCTTTTTCCTGGCATTATTACCCACGTCTTTAACACTGTTTTTTGCTGGTTGTATCCACTGTACTTTAACACCATCTTTATTATCTGCAGTTATGCCATAGCCTTTTGGTTTTGGAGTTGTGGAGAGGCTTGTTGATTCACAAAGGCTTGTGTGGTAGAGCTCTGGTATGGTGGAATATCAAAGCACTGCTTCCAAACTGTGTAGCCACCAGGTACAATTTGAGAAATAAAAGTCTCTTCCTCTTCTTTAATTTGTTCTCTAATCGTCTTGATAATCAGAGGTGGTAATCACTGAGCACTTACATGTCTGTGTGTGTGTGCATGCATGTGTACGTGCGTGCGTGCGTGCGCATGTGTGTGCATTAATATGTGCACACAGGTCCACTCTGCAGCCCTTTGTCACATTTGGTCACCAAACAATATCTGATTAGTGTTAGCGTATGCCTAATCAGACCAACAATAGATGGAGAGAATGCTGATTTTTGTTTTGTGACACACTGTGACTTACAGAATGATCTGCAGAATCTTGCACTGCATTCTAACATCACCTAATACAAAGCCTGAAAAAAATGCATCTGGATTTCTGCTGTGAAACTAGTAACACTAAAGTTGATTAGATGACAGGCTGATCTCCCCGGAAGTAGGCCTATTCTATTTGGAATTACCTAGTGTAGTGGTTCTTCCACTACTTGAAGCACCTGTCATACTCCGTTTTTGGCATCTGTAAACGTTACTGCATTGCACGATGTTTGATTACTTTCACATCATCAAATCTTTACGTTTAAAGGGGTACTTATTCGTTTGATAGGTGTACCTGGCATGCAGTGATGCTCAGAATGCCAAATACTAGGCTAAGATTATAATATTTATCATCATCATCCATCTTGAGTTAGGCCTTAAGAGACCTTTTTTTGGCCCGTCTAATAGTCCATTTGGTCTGTATGGTCTTGATGGCCTTCCTTATGCAGGTCTCATTTAAATTCCTGTCTTCTGTATCTCCCACCAGGTATTTAATTGTGGCAGCAAAGGATTACTTTGAGGGAAGAGGAATAAGTCATATTGGTGATTACATGGGTTGACTCACCTTTGGTGTATGATGTTTGGCTAAGAATTGCTGCTGAATTTGGGTCAAGTGTGCTAGTGCATTGTGGTGAATTTTTCTTGCACTAGACTGCCATGTTATTGTATGTTTGTGGTAAAATGCATCACAGGGACTGTTTAGGATTAGTAAATAAAAATGCTGGTTGCAGTTTGGCCTTGTGGATTGTATGCACGGTGTATAATACTGTCTTGATTTTAAAAAGTGATAAACATCACCTGCATCTTGTGACAGACTTGGCTTTCTCTTTTGGGTTGTGGTGGTGGTGTTTTCCAGTGTGATGAGTGTTGTTTAGTTCACTAATTAAACATTCTAAAAGTACTGTTGACAGAAGTTATAAGAATATTGTAGGTGAATAAGGAAGTGAGTTAAGTGCCACTGTTTGGCCATGAAGTTCTTTTCACATAGGGACATTATGCCAACACTTTGTATACAGATTTGAAACTGGTGCAGTATGTTAGGAGCAATGTAAGAAATTATTTCTTTTATGTTATCATGACCTTTTTGACCTGTACTGTATAGTTTCTTTAATGCTTCTTTTTTTTACCTTTCAGGAGAATGTCCGGAAGACATCTGAGCAGTCAGGTAAAAGTAATTTGCAGTGTTTTTATTATTAGGTAAAACTTACGTGTTTTTCCGTGTGCTTAACATAGCCACTGTATTCTGATATCATCACACTGAAGATGAAATTTAAGAGACCACCTGGAAGACCTAGGCATTGATGGCAGAACAGCTTGGGAGTCTTCTCTGTCATTCACTATTTCTTGCTACTAGCCACAAATAATGAGGTAGAATGAGCACAGTGAGTTTGTTGAAGTGTTACATTTCTTCGTTATACATATTGGTGGTTATTTTTAAACGTTTGTGGATGATTGTTTTAAAGGCTGCAGTGATGTCATTGTACTGTGAACTACATCTAAGTTATGTATGTGCAAGTATTGTACTGGAAGATTGGTATTTATGTGAGTGTAACACTTGCAGGGACACCTCTGGAGCCATCTCAAAGTGTGACTCGGAGACGTAGGTGGGGTGCGGGGAAAACAAGCAGAGCCGGAAAGAAGCCAGTTCTTTCTATATCAACGGACTCCTTGAAGGTATCAGTATGATAATCCTTAAATGAGAAGTTCCTTGTAAAGATTCGTAGCCATCATTTTAATTAAGCACACATCTATTCTGGTAGAGAGGGCTGACTGTGGGGGAGGGTGTAAAGCTGGCAGATTAAAATGGAACAGTTATAAAGTCTGATTTGAAACTTAACCTTAACCAGCCCAAAAGGAAACCTTTAACTAGCAAAACTGTTTCATTAGACTCTAATTCTAAGAACATCTAAAAAGATGTATTTGTATGTGCCACTAGTTTTATTTCTTGCAACACACATTTGTGTTTTGATGCAGTAGGCAGAACATATGTGTTTCATCTCTTTTAAAGTTGTGAGGACAAAGAAATGTATATTTTTGAGAAAATCTTGGCTATGCAGTGGGATGAACAGGGAATGGAGGTCCAAATCCCAACAGGGGCATGAGATTTTCCTTGTTCAAAGTGTCCATACTGGCTCTAGGTCTTGCCTATACTGTTATGAATGAAAAAATGTGAGAATGTTTGAGGCAGTTGAACAGGAATATAAAGTAACCTTATGTACACAGGTCATGTGTTCAGCACTGTCCCATCCATTTGCAGGTAGTTGTTATCAACAGATTACCTGAAAGGTATGTGTGAAAGATGTGCCTTACTTAGAAAAGTTTAAAGTTTTACTGTGGGAGCTGTATTTTATCACTATGTAATGTGATGAATTAGAGTTTTTGGGATGTAACAGGACCATTCAGATGATGCTGTTTCATTCAGGTATCTTGTTTACTTATGACATGGTGCTAGTAAAATGCCATCATACTGTGTGACATAAATATACCTGTTATGAAGCAAAGTAAACAATTTTCTCCAGTTTCTGAAGTTCATCAAATTTTTTTTTTAAACCCAAAGCAGTGGAAGTTTACTAAAAAGAGCCAAAATGAGAAAACTTTCATTAAAGGAGCATATCTTATTTCCGAATTGCATGGTTTGCGTATAAGTTGTAGCCAAGGTACACAAAAGTTTTGGTGGTGGTAGAAAGTAAACCCCGAACAAGAGGTAGACATTTTGTTGAATGTCTCTGGTCTTTCACACATGTTTTTTAAGAAATTTATTGATAGTCACCTGACAAATTCAACTTCGTTCTGTGTGATTGGTCAACTTAATGTACAGGTAAAATTATTCATCACGTGCTTGTTTTATTGGAAGATTAGAACCTAAAGTATGTTTGAAATAATAGTTATGGTGTGATGAACTGTAGAATTTAGCATCTAAATTGAACACCTACTGTGGTCTTGACTTTGTACCAGAGAGTTAAATTGTATCAGGTTGGGATTCCTGTGTGCGTTTGACACTTTAACTTTAGTAGAATGTGCTGGGCATTTTGAGAGAGAAAAACAGTGAGAAATTGTTTAAGAGAATGTGGTTGTTTTGATCACCGGTTGCACATCAGGGTAGTCAAGGCGAAGGATATAAATTTGAAGTTTTCACTAATAGTACGAGTAAATGCATTGAGCCATATCAAGATGGATGAATCAGGAAATTTTGAGGCCAACTACCACATCAAGTGGCTGAAGAAAGTTAGCAGTGTTGAGACATAGATTCGATCTCCACGGTGAAGGTGGCGTCAGTCTGTCCACAGCTGTTTACTTGAATTCCCTGTCATGGATATCAGTCTGAGGAGAATTCAGTTGCTGCACAAGCTCCAGTACATATAACATGGAAAGTATTTCTACTGTTTTGCAGACTGTCGCTATCTGCATCATCTGAGATCGATGTGGGTTGTACTTGTAAACCACACTTGTTTTGTGGGGGTCTGAAAGAAGCAACTCACCCCACTCCCACCCTCCCCTCCATATGCCTGCTGCATTCCATGTTGACATTGCTGGCTGCATGCCAAAGAAAACTTCATCACAAGAAGGTGGCACTGAACAAGTGCTAACACTTCTGGCTTGTATTTGACAGGTGTCCAGTTTCAATCTTAGGCATGGAACTGGGTTTACAACTGTTTTGTGGTTTTCCTTGTCTGTCCTTCCAAACACTGCGGTAGTACTTAGGGCCATGACAGCTGTGGTCCACATCTAATTTGATTTATTATTAATATGTCAACCTATAATTCAGTGCTGCCTACACTGATACTGATAGTAACACTGAATAATTCATGAATCGGTAATAAAATTCTGATTTGTGTGTTTTTAACCTTTAACAGACAAATGGGACAACTCTGCCCCATTAATTGTACACCCTTTTCATCCAAATGTGAAAATATTGCCCTGCAGTGGCATTTAAATTGATTGGCGCTCTGGCCACAGCAGAAAATTGACATTTAAAAAGCCATGTACAAGTTAAAGATGACAGTAACATGACTTGCATTTACAGGTATAGTTTGTACTGCACAGTAAACACCCCCTATCCCTATAACAACAACACATACTTGTTGTATAGGGAAATTATCACTGTTTGTTCTGAGCTGTATACAAAATATGGAAATGCACTCTTTGGGCAGAATGTATAATTTTTGAATGTTAAAATTGGTGGTACTTAAAGTAACCACTGGGCTGCTGGCATTGTTTCTGCACTGAGCACATTTTAGAGTTCAAAATTGCAGATGCGTCAGATATAGAGGATTTATATATGTAATATGGGTACTTCATTTGACTATCAACTTCAGTAATACAAGGTTTAAGAGACTTTCTGGTACATCTGTTGATGTATGGAACTGAGACTTTGTTTGCACATGTATAAATTAGGCTTACAGTTATGTAATGTCTTCACGGCCACATTTGTGGCAGAATTCAGGAAGGTAACTTATGCACTGTTTCCAAACATCTTGCTATAAATGTGTATAAAGAAAGTTGTTTGTGGTCCTCAAACTGGATGGATGTCATTTGGTTCCCATTCAAGTTGTTTCGTCCCTCAGGAAACAGCCCTGATCGCCATTGAACACAAGGCTAGGTAGGCCTCAGAGTTGGTTTGGGTGTGGCAGTTTAAAGGATCATTAATGCAATTGTTTGGAATGGAGCTGCAGTCACTGAGCCACTAGAGGGTCTTGATTGATGACATTCCATTGTGATGTATGGATAACAGAAAGGACAATTTGTGATTCCTTTCCTCTTGACAGTCACTTCACTGTATGCTGCCTTATTATGGAAAGATGAACATTTTAAAATCTCAATGTATATAAATTCTAGGTTTTACAGATGCCTTTAATATATACTAGTATTTAGATACCACACTTTTAATAGGAAATTGTTGAGCATAAAATTGATTGATAAAACAATTTATGTGCACTTTCAAATTTTTTTTTGCCTGTAACAAATCTTCGTAAAAACATTTCAATCAAATAATTTTAAGGGATGTGGAAAGATGTGCATTTACTAATATACTGAACTAAGTGGTGATGATGCTGTCCGAAGTATGCTCTAAAGTGGGAAATTGGAGGCTGCAGTCATCCAGGACTTGACACCATATAGGTTGATGTACAAGCCCTTATGATTTGGATGAGTTTGCTGCCTTTATATTAAGGTTTGAAGCTCTTCCATAGCCCCTTCTTATATCCATTGAGTACCATAACGTGTAATGGAGACCTGTCTTTAGCGGAAAACTCACAGTTCTCAGGGTCCAAACTTCACGTGCTTGTTTTAAATAATGAGAGTCTGCCTGTAAGAGAAAAAAGTTCCTGGGTCCTTGCAGTTCCCTTTATAGGCAGGTGTCAGTGTACCACAGTCTGCATGGCACCATGTCTTGAAACAGTGGAATTGACATGTTACAAAGATAGTGTAGAAAGGACAGACTCTGCCTTACCATGTCAAGCATGCACTGCACTGGTGTTTATTGCTGCAGTCTGATTCAGTTTGTAGCTACCAAATTTGCTTCCTACCATCCATGATGATGTCTGTCTGATGTTTCAGAACCTAATCCCAGGAGCAAAGCCAGTTCCAGTTAGCGAAGTGCAGTTATCTCAGGAAGAGGAAGACAGGAGAGAGAGAGAATCTGAACATGAGAGAGATGAAACTGATAGGAGGGAGAAGTCCAGAAATAAGGACAAAGTTAGTGATAATCAAGACATGTTGGACAAAAGGTCTGTTGGCCCTGTGACGTTGTCAGAACCTCATAAGATCAGCGTTGCTTTGACTGATGTACATAGAGGTAAATTGTCTTGATTGATTTATACTGTATTTCTTTAGTTATCTTCACATTTTTTAATCTTGCCATCTTTAAGCCACATTTTTGTAATTGATAAGTTGTATAACTAAGTTTGGTGTTATTACGCAGCAAGTAGTGGTAATTCCTTACTGACATTTTGGGACAACCTGTCAGTCCTGAATCGTCAGTAAGGAATTACAACTACTCACTGCGCAATAATGCAAAAGAAAGCGGTTCTCATCTGCTTTGCGGTGGAAGCCTGAAATTACGCCAGGTAGTATAGCACTTTGTGGGAGATAATTTCAATGCCTACAGAAATGTATTTCCATTGCCCAAATCCATGTTGCATTCCTGAGACAGTAGTAGTACGAAACATTGTACAATAAACACGTTTAGCATACCTGCATTTGAAAAGGGATAGAAAGCAACTGAACATTTTTGAAAGGAAAGTGTATAGAAGAATTTTAGATGTGATGACGAAAAAGAAAATTTGAGGATATTAACCAATAAAGAAATTTATGCAAGCATTAAAAAACCTACTATAATAGAGACAATAAGGTTAAGTAGATTACGTTGGTTTGGGCATGTACAGAGAATGGAAGAAAATAGAATACCCAGAAGGGTATTATATATGAATTTGGGAACAACAAGATTGAGAGGTAGACCAAGAAATAGATGGCAAGATGAGGTGAGAGAAGATGGAAGAATAGTTGTTGGAGAAGGGTGGCAAGGAAAAGTACATAACAAAGAGGAATGGAAGAAGCTCCTGAGAATGGCAAGGAATCGTAGCATTCTGCAAATCCCAGTGGAATGAATGAATGAATACCTGCATTTGTATTATGGTTTTTAATGGGAAGGATTGATGGTGGTGGTGATGGTGGTCGTCATCGTCGTCATCCATGAACATGTTATTAAGTGTCTGAATGTAATACTTATTGTCATAATCATTGTCATTGTTCACAGGGCCACGGATTTATATTTTGATTGTATTGTGTGTGTGTCACATGGCACCTACACATTTGCTACTTAGGGCGTATCGTTGAGTAAAGTCCATGTCAGAATAGAGCAATCTTTACTGAATCAGGAGTTCTTTTTCACATTGTCAGCATAACATTTTAGTAAACTGTCCTTGGTTACAGTGCTAGCTACATGTTTGAGCTTTTCAGTAAAATTGGCTCAGTGCTATAAGCATATAAAGATATAAAAGGAACCTTGTATCATTTATCAAGTCAGTGTGATTGTGAGATTTCACACCTTACCAAGAGCTTGTTATTTACACATAATGGAAATTACTGCCACTGATGAGGCTGTGGGTTCTTGTTCCCAGCATGGGCGAGATATTGTCACTTCTCCTGTGTCTGGACTAGTTCTGGTGCCCACCCTCGTCCTGTTCACTCAATACTGGGGGGTGGGCCATTATGGTGTGGTCAAATATAGTTGCTTGATATGGGTTGGATGGTCTGGGGATCAAATTCTGGTGGGAATGAGATTTTCTGCACCCATCCAGACTGACCGTGTGGCCCATCCAGCCTCTTGTACAATGGGTGCTGGGTCTGTTTCCAGTGGTCAAGCAGCCAGGGCGTGGCATTGAGTGCGCACCCCCAACTAGTACTGAGGTTAAAGAAAGAGTAGAGCTGCATGTCTTTCCTTCACTTTGGGCCTTCATGGCCTGTTGTAGGGTGAACTTTCCTGTTCCTTTACCTTGGTACTGGAGGCCCTTTACTTTTGTTGTAAAGTGGTGTGGGTATGAAGCTGACTGCTTACCTGTATCCAGAGTTGAGGTTAAGAATGTGTGGATTTGTGCCTCCTGTGCCCCATATGTCTTCATGTTATGGGTGCTTAATTATGCATAGGGACAACTTAGCAGCTGTACATTGGTTCTAATAGTATAAACGTGTACAATTTATATATATATATATATATGCGTGTGTGTGTCTATGTGTCATCTGCACAGTACTTTTGAAAGTGTTATATTTTTTAGTGTGTTATTTACTGATGCTGTCAGTACTAAGATGATAGTTTTGGTGATAGATAAATGAATGAGTTTTGGGCGTTGGTGGAATGATACTGATTAGGGAAAGCAAAATGCTTGGAGAAAAGTCTGCCCGAGTGCCATTTTATCTACCCCAAATTCCATGTGGAATGAGTTGGGATTGAACCCAGGCTTCCGCATCAAGAGCCTGGTGACTGTGCAATAGCACGGCTCAAAAGTAGTAGTTGATTGTCACAGCATGAATGTATATTTGTTGTAGGTTAGTATTGGTGTGATGTATTTAACTTGTGCAGTTGAGGGTGTGTATTTGTACGAAGGTAAGTCTTTAAATAATAGGAATTAACCTTCTTACAAGAGTACTTCTGGAAATTGTTTGTGGCTTATTTTTCGACATAGTCCCCCTGCTTTGCAACGCACTTGGTCCACCTGTCCACAAACTTGCAGTGCCCTCTAAAAAAAAGCTTTTTGGCGTGGCCTTTAACCAACTTTGCACTGCCACCATTACTTCTTTGTCATCTGCAAACTTCTGGCCCTGCAAATGTTCTTCATAGGTCCAAACAAGTGAAAGTCTGTTGGCGCCCAGTCCGGACTGTATGGTGGATGTTTCAACACCTCAAATTTCAGAGCATGTAGTGTATCCACTGTATGCACAACCATATGGGGGTGGGCGTTGTCGTGAAGCAACAATACTCTTTTGAGAGAAGCCCGCGGCATTCAAATCATATCGCAGGCTTCAACTTGTTCACTAACATGTGACTGTTTCAAGCACTAGTCACAGTTTGACCCTTTGCCTGGAAGTGCACCAATATAGGGCCATTGACATCCAGAAGATGGTCAGCATGACTTTCCCAGCAGAAGCCTGTGTCTTGAATTTTTTTGTTGGCCGGAGATGACAGGTGCTTCCATTGCATCGATCGTCTCTTACTCTCTGGTTCATAATGGCACACCCAGAACTTGTCTCCTGTCACAATTCGATGGCAAAAGCATCTCCTTCACGAGCGTGACGGTCCAAATGCTCCTGACAAATCGTTTGCCCTGCTCACTTGTGATCATTGGACAACTGCCTTGGGACCCATCTGCTACACACTTTCCTATACCCGAGGTTGTCATGGACAATATTGTACGCAAAGCCGTGACTCATGTTGAATTCTGTGACAGTTTCATCAATAGTGACTCGCCTGTTCGATAAGCAAATGGTGCTTTCGTACAACTCTATCCAGTGTGGAAGAATAGCAGAATATCTATTAGGACCAAACTCCGCATCTTCGTAGTAATGTTAAGTAGGTGTTGTTATATGGATCCGAGACATGGAAAGAAATGAAAACTACCACCTCAAAGCTGCAGACCTTCATTAACTGCTGCTTATGAAGAGTCATGAACATCCATTGGCCGGAAGTGATTTCAAATGAAGAACTTTGGAGAAGCACAGAAGAAATCGAGATGTCCATGTAGATCAAGAGACGTAAGTGGAAATGGATAGGACATACACTGAGGAAAGGAAATGAAGCCATTGAAAGAGAGGCCTTGGATTGGAACCCACAGGGGAAAAGGAGGAGAGGGAGACCTAGACATACGTGGTGAAGAACTATCCACAAAGAGGCATTAGAAAAAGGGAAGAGCTGGGATGAAGTTAAGAGGATGGCCGGAAATAGGACCAAATGGCGGTGTTTTGTTGATGCTCTATATTCCTTAAGGGATGACAGGAATTGATGATGATGATTATGATGATGACTCGCCTGTAGTCATGGATTAGCTGCTTGATCTGCTGTTTCACTGTGTCAGTTGCCATGCTAACTGGTCTTCCATTTTTTAATCTTTCTGCCTATTCATACACTCTCCCCTGACTGCAACAACTGTCTCCATACTGAACCTTTATTCTTCTGTAGATTTCAGAAGGTTTCACACCCTCTGACCACAAAAAACAAATAACGCTTCGTTGGTCTTCTACAGTGCAAATTGACATTGGAGCAGCCATGTTGTATGAGCTTTTGCGCAGGTTCATACTGCTTAATCGTAATGACTCCTATTTGGCATATTGCTAAGAAACCATCTTATGTCCCAAAATAAGATTTTTCATTGTGCATACTTTTCCATGCACTTTAGAATAAAATTCCTGTTATTTAATGACTTTCCCTTGTATATATAGTTTTTGTTCTCTCATTTGTAACACGATCTGACATATTTGTATTGTGTCTTGTTTTCATTTACATAGTTCATATTTTGTGGCCTGAAGTTGGTGCAGTGATGCTAAAATGTGTAGCCCAACATTCAGAACTGTTAATACCTTGAGGTTGTGATGACTATAAATAATAATTTGAATTGTTTTTTATATGCAGTATGGTGCAACAGTATGCAGCATGGGGTGTGAAACCTCAGTGCAAAAAAATAAGTACTTGGGGTAGTGGACGTAGTGCTGTTCTTATCTCTTTGTCTTCTTTACATGTTGTCACTGTGCCTCATTCTTGGTCTCACCTGGAGTACTGTTTAGCCTGTTGTCAGGGACTTGTGACAATGAGATAGGGCATGCTTGCCATAGATGGGTCATTTCACTGTAAGTGGAGCACCATAAGCATGAAGTGTAAATTCTGCTGTGAAATTAGGAAAAACTGATTTATTAAACAGCTTCACAAATCAGCTATGCTGCAGGCCATTGTTCTTGTTCGTTTCTGTCACAGAATGAATGCATGATGGTATTAATTACAGGTAAACCTGCCAGCCGCAAGATATCGATTGTGTTAGATGATGCAAGGACGTTGCAGAACTCACCAAGTCCTCCAAGGCACAAAGTATCTGATGTTTTATTCATTTCAAACTTGGTGCGTCCTTTCACCATCAACCAACTCAAAGAACTTTTGGCTCGTACTGGCACTATTGTTGAAGGTGGATTCTGGATTGATAAAATCAAGTCAAAGTGCTATGTTCAGGTATGATTTAATAATAATTCATTGTTATGTAACCAGTGTGTGTAGTAGCAGTATTTATTTTTCCATTAATGTATTTGCTTGTTCATGTGGAGGGTTTATGTGCATTCTTAGCAGATACATGCTTGCATGCATGGTATTAACATTTACACACCACAATGCATGCCACTAACCATCACATCTTTTTATTCCAGTTATGGCCTACAGCTTTTACAATGTATCATCTTTCCTTCAGGAGATGCATACAATTGTTGCAGTAGTACTAGGCATGAGGAACAAATACTCAAACTTCTGTCCACAGTTCCTTTATGTATGGTTTTCCTGCAATTTTCATTCATTTCAGCCCCAAAAATCATTTATATAGAGAGTAGAGTTCACCCTAGAACAGGCCAGGAAGTCCGAATGGGGACCTTGGTACTAGATGGGGGTGGGTAGTCAATGCCATGTCCTGTCTGCTTTACCCCTGGAAAGACCCATTACCCGTCGTGTAGTAGTGTGGGTGGGCCCCAGGGTTGGACTGGACAGCTGTGGAAAATCATCATCCCCCCCCGGGGATTCGATCCCTTAACCGTCCAGCCTGTAGTGAGTCGCTATACTGACTGAGCTATCCCAGACCACATCATTTATATAAACATTGTGTTGCTATATCAGATGCGTCATTCCTGGACTTGTCTTTCAGTTGTTTTTCACGCTTGAGATTTTGTGAAACAGAACTACCTACATATGCTGGATGTTAAAAATTGTTGTGCATATGCCATGTGGTACATCAGTTTTGATGATGAAGTCATTCGTTTATCTGTCATGGTCTGGGATGACATAGACAGTGGATTGTGAAAGAAAGTTCTTGTAGCTTTGATGACAACAAATTTTATGAGTGTACATGTGACATTTCGTGGCAGTGTGTGTACCATGTATGTCATTTAGGTTATTTTCATTTGCAGATCATCCTATATAACTTATTTGGCTGAATATTAAATGAGGATATTTACCAAATTCGTCATCTGAAAAAATGGGGGGGGGGGGGTCACCTTTTAATGACACATAGAGTTAAACATTTTGTGTGTAGATATTTTACTCAGAATTAAAGATGATATGGGGATTTGTCCTATATTCTGGTACATACGTTATGTGATTCACACATCTTTGAGGATGTTCACTGAGTACTTGGTATAAGGAAACCCCGCAGTGTAAGATTTTTTGTGACCCACAAAATTTATAAAACTGAAACAAATGCAAGATGCAAAATTGAACACTTGGATCTTCAGCACATTCAAGGTATTTGCACAGAAATTCATTTTGGAAAATTTTGCATGTTATGGATAAGTTTTATGCAATATGTGTGTTCTGAAGTGTTTGTACACTGAGAAGATAGTTTAACAACGTCTCATGTGTAACATGAGTAACAAGCTTGTCCCACCCTCCCCATCACACTGGGAATGTATGTACAGATATGAGTCATAACCACTTCCATGGAGTACAATTCTTCCTGAGAAGGTAACAGTGAATCAGCTGGTCAAAACGTTTCTTGCTTTCTGTGAAATCCAAACGTTCATTAGTGTCTTCACAGCATGTTATCACCCATTTTCCTACCTAATAGATGTGCCATTTAACTCAGAGTATACTGTACAACTTCCCTTATCTGTAATGACCAGACATGTATCATTCATGTTAAGATATAACTGCAAGTTTGCATCAGAAACTGAAGCAAAACATGAAAATATTGTGGCATTTGAAAAAAGTGGCTTGGGCTTGAAGTGAAGTTGAGATTAATAGCTTAGTGAAAAGTACGTTGTTTGTCGATAAGTAAAAAAGTAACAAATTTTCTCTCATAAAATTGGGCTCTAATTCATGTGTTACAGAGACCTGTGCATGAGTGAATGCATGGTTATTTTATATCTAAAATATATGCATTTTGTCATCACTTTTATTTTACATGTTTATTTCACTGTTAATAGTATTGAATCACTGTAGTTTTGAAACAAAATTTTGTTCTGTTGTTGACATTTGCATTCTGGCTGCGCAGTATAAAACGGAAGCTGAAGCTCGGGAGACCAGACATGCGCTTCATGGTGTACGGTGGCCTGTGTCAAATCCAAAACAACTTTGTGTTGACTTTGGCAAGAAAGAAGATATGGACTTAGCGCAGGCTCTGACTGAAGAAGATCAGGTACCAAGGAAAACAGAGCCACTGAAGGTGGAGCGGAGTGTTGAAGGTTGGGTTGCTGAGCAAGTCAGGGAGAAGGAGCGAGAAAGGGAGTTGAGGGAGCGTGAGCGTGAAAGGGAGAAGGAAAGAAGTAGAATGAAGGAAAGACCTCATCATGCTGTTCCTGCCGTGGAAACGCTTGAACGGAGTAGAAACACGAAGGTACGATTGACTCACGAGTTCAGTAAATGCAGATTGGTTGGCCTAATATGTTTTGATCTCTTGGGATGTGGTCAAGGTTCAGTAAGTTTTTTCTGAAAATCATGCCATTTATGCAGAAATGTGGAAAAACAGGCCACAGATGACAATAAAGTACAGTGTATGCGCATTTCTTGCTACAGACACGAATTGAGTGTATGTAATACTTACAGGTTTTCCACTGCAAGAATGATTATGTGAATGCGCCTCAGTGTTACGTTAATACTTACATTGCCTGTCTTGTTTATCTATGATTTAGATGAATTCTGGCCTTCAAAGGGTGAAACCGTAGCTGGAGAATATTCTTGGAATGTATGAAATGCACTTGTTTCACATACCTGTCTCACTGAAAAAAGTAAACAGCTGGTGTGAAGGCACACAGAAGAAAGTTTTAGTTTAAGGTTTTTGAGTATTAATGATATCGTTTTGTTTGTTTAATTGGCCGAAAGAGGATGTCTCTTCTTGAATAGTAACTGTAATGTTACGTGAAACCTTATTGCTTGCATGGCACTGGTGAAACAGTAGCATAGTGATGTGTACCTTGTAACATAATTACTGTAATTCACTGTTAAATTATCCACATGTGCAGTCCATTGTTATACCGAGGCCTCTTACCCAAGGGTAAAGCATTCGAGATGTAGAGCTTCTTGCATCCATCAAGTACTGAGGTTCAGAATGAATGGAGGGATAGGCTACCATCTGAGAACTTTGTGGGCAGAATGTGGAGTTTCTTAATTTTAAAGCAGTTGCTGCATATAATGTGTTAAAACAAATAGTAAAAAGTCTTAAAAATTTCCAGGTTTCCAGAACTACTTTTTTTATTGTGGGTTGCAAAAGTGTGCTTGTCTTGTATTGGAGTTACACAACGCTTCCTGTTTTTCCCTGTTCATATCAGATTTAGTTGTATTTGGTCCTTGTGAATTTGGTGTGTTGTTTTAAACACATAAATGTTACTGTGAGAGTGTTAGCTCATTACAGACAAAAGAGGACTTGAGTACAGAAGCGTCTTGTAATTGTGCATTGACTGCAAACAACACAGCAGAATTTGCATTTTTGATAAATTGTCTCCTGGGCTGTGATGGTGTGTGGTGTGGTAGAACAAAGGTGATGGTGTATATCTGCTTTCCTCTGGGGTGTCACTTCTCAGAACGCAGATGTCTTCACAGTCACACTGTGATAGCCTTAGGTCTTGCATCTTGCAGTATAAAAGTTACCAGACTCAGAACAAGACTTGAAATTTGTGTAGTGTGAGTGTCAAGTTTATCGTCTTCTGGGATGTTACACGATGTAGAGTTGGACTCTCTTACGTGTCATGGAGGGACTGAATATTTCGGGTCATTGTAAATGAGTGTTATTTTAACCAAGGAGTATAATGCTGTGATTAGCAGTGAGGAATTAATTGGTGCCACAGAATACTTGATGCTATAGATGAGGTGTCTCATAAACCAATGTTGTTATAACTGGGTTTGACTGTAGTTTGCTGGATGGATACCACCTCTCCTCTGCCATGAAAATGGGAATAATGTTTTCTTTGAAACATTGGTTCTCCTGTACCAAATGATATGGAGACAAATGCAAAAGGCAGTAATGTCAGACCCAGTCAGTCTGGGACTTGTTTCATGTTCATGCAAGTTAAATGGAGGACCTTCTCCTTCCTTATTTATTTCACCACATTACAGACCCACAGTTCCAGTCTAAACTTATTTTTATGTCAATTAATAGACCCAAATATTTATTTTGACCAGAGCTTGATTTCGCAAATTTTGAACCAAAAGTAGTAATTTTATTCTGATCTGTCCCGCTTATATTTAATGTGAAAGTGGTATGATTTGCAGATGTATTGAGTTATTAATATAACATGTTTATGCCAGGACTTCTGGTACTATATGTGAAGGCTTTTTGCTCTTCATAGGCATAGTAATATAATGTATTTTGATGCAGGTGTTTTCAGATATTTTATATGCTGAAATGCACGAAGTGAGATGACTGTTACTTGTTCTTGATCCACAGTGAAACCTGCCTGTAACAGAACCGCAAGGGACGAGTATTTTTCTGTTGCAGGCAAGTTCTGTTGCAACAGGTACTTGAAGTTGGGATCCTTGAGACTGCACATACTGGGGATTGTTAAAGTTTTCCACTGAAGACAGGTTTCTGTTATGCCTAGGTTTTGTTCAAGACAGGTTTTAATGTACTTCTTTTTTGCTCTGTCCACCAGCAGATGATGCAGAACTACCTGAAATTTAATCCCATTGAAGAACATGGTATACTGTAGTTTCTATGGTGAGGGATTGTACAAGCTGTATATGCTTGTGTCTGAATGTTGTTAATATTCAGTTCCAAGTCATGAAAGCTTCACACTTCTTGTTCTCTTGCATTAGTCAGGAACATTCTTAACTTGCATGTGGGATACTTATGAAGTAATAACGTAATGAGACTGCTTACACAGTTCTGTGTTGGAAGCATCTTGAGGCTTTGACATAATTTCCTTTTTGAAGTATGACATTCACAAGAGGTATATATATTTCATTTCTCACCCCACTTCTCAGACATCTAAAATTGGTTATATTTTGACATCTGGTGTAGGGTTGCAGCAGCGACGTGCATGATCTCTGTTGGACCTGAATTCCGGCGCTTGTACCTCTGTTTAAATGTTGGAAATGCCCAGAAATCACATGGTGCATTATCTGGTTTTTCTGTGAGTGTTGGTGTCTCCTAACACTGATATCATCACCTGTTCAGTATGTGGCCGTAGATTGTCTTGAAGCAAAAATCACTGTTTCATTAAGAACATATTGTGTTTTTAGCAGAATCTGTTTCCGTTTTCCTGGCAGAGTGCTGTGAAAAGTTTCTTCACTGAAAACTAGCCTTTGTTTGATGTTCATAGGGCCGTGCATCGTAATATTATTTCTATAGTAAAACCACTAGGTGCACCAGTCTATCAAATTTATTTTATTTTGGAATGACACTCTACATGTTTCGGACGGTGTTTCTGTCCATCATCAGGAGTTCGAGATTGTACATACGGCAACAGGCGTTTGTCAAACGGATACTGTTGTCTGCTTGACAAATGCCTGTTGCTGTGTGTATAGTCTCGAACTCCTGATGATGGACGGAAAGACCATCCAAAACATGTAGAGTGTCATTTCGAAATAAAATAAATTTGATACATTGGTGCATCTAGTTGGTTTTACTATAGAAATAATACTAGCCTTTGTGTTTTCAAGCATTTGATTGCACTTTTGATTCCAAGTTGTAATATCTGAACTGAGATTCATTATAAGTTATTATGGGCTGTAAGAAATTAGGTGTTGCTTCAAATGAGTTGCATTTGAGTGGCAGACATCCATGTTCTTGTTTGTGGTTATTGCTGAGATCATGTTGAACCCACTTTCCATACATGCTTTGGACGTGCTTAATTTTGCTACTACATTGTGCTGAATCCTTGACAGTGACACATTTAAACATTCAGACTTCCTATAATGTTAATTTTCTATCCTGTATTACCTTTTCATTAGGTTGCTTAATACTGTGTTGGCCATCCTACTTTGAGCTTCATCAGTGACATTCTTATTCCCTTTAAAATGCTACTGACATCCGAAAACTGTTGGTCTGCCCTTGCCTCTGATCTGTAAGCTACCTGCAACATCTGTAACATTCCTTTACTGCTTTTTCTGAGATTTATTCAGAACTCTCTTGAACAACTCTGTCTTCAGTATTTGAGGTATTGCTGTCTCCTGCCATTAAATTTGGGCCTAGTCAATTGCATTGTATGAAATGATGCTCAGTGGTATTACTATGCTCTTGGTGGCGGTGACCCATAACATTTCAGATCAGAGTGTGATGCATTTCAGCTGTCTAACTACTGTAGACATGCTGCATTGCCTGTCTAATCAATTTTCAAACATGACTGGTTAAATTTGCAAGTTTAAAGGTGCTTATTTATGATTGTAATTTCTTTCAGATGTCAGCAAGTGTCAGAGAATGGGACTTGGGTAAAGTAGGTCAAATGTCCCCTACTGAGAAAGAACCAAAGCATGAGGAGAAAAACAAAGAACGAGAAAAAAGAGCGCGGAAGGAGAAGATACATCACAGCAGAAGCGCATCTCCTCATGATGCACCTGGTAATGCTGCAACAACTGCATATTTTAAGAACTCATACTTTTGTCAGATGTTTGATTTTTACAGTAATTTTACCATTAGTTTGATATGGGTGTGAAACTTGGTTTCTCACAGTAAGGGCATAGATTGAAATCTAGACTCAAGGTTCTGATGGTGGTGAAATATTAAGGTTGTTGTCTTGTGGGAAGCGAAGTGGTTATAGTTTAGTAGATCAATATAGATATTATGGCTATATGGTTCTGTTCTGGAAATGGAAGCAACATTGATGGTTTTCTGCCAGACTACAGACTGACATCTCAGAATGTAATAGTCTTAATAGATTCATTTTGAGAATTGGTGTTAAAGAGAATATTGCAACCAAAGAGCAAGTAACAGAAGGTTTGAGACTGGATAATGAGGAACTTCCACATCTGTAGTACCGTCCATGTATTATTAGGGGGATGAGATGGGTGGAGAGCATGCATAAGACAGATCAGAAATGAGTGCACAGAGTTTTGGTCAGAAAATCTGAAGCAAAGAAACTCTTTGGAAGACTAGGCATATATGGGAAGATTATATCACATTTTCTGTAATACTATACAGACTGTATCTATTAAAAAAGAAATGAAAATTGAGGGTGTTTGACTTGTTTGTGATGAAGTTGGCATCAGTGTGCATTTTATTTATGATGCACATATGTTGAGGTTGGTAGTCATGCATGGATTGTTTACCAATTAGTAACACGACATCATTGAAACTTTAACAAACTGCCTCTTCCTTGTGTGTGTGCATGTGCAGCCACAGTCTTTGTTAATCTGTGATGGAAATTTGTAGTCTTCCATGGATAGTGATAAACTGAAAACTCAGGAGGCTTAAGAACTGTTGGTAGATACTAAAACTTTGCTTTATGAAATAAAAGAGATACTGAAAATATATTATGAGTGCAGGAAAGTTACATATGTAATATGTGTGTGGGTGTGTAGTTAACAGGAACATGCCTCTGATTTCTCCTTGTGGTCAAATAAATAGAATATTCATATGAAAGGGGACTTAATAGCAATGAGAAGGTGTCACTTGGATGGGAGTTGTTGGTTGCATCCTCAGGTTTTCTTTACAGACACATTAAGTGTCAAACATTTACTGCATGTGTGAAACAATACACTTTATAGGTACTTGATAAGAAATAAATATGGTAAACATGAAACTACAGTCAGCTTCTGTGCATACTGTCAGCCCATAATAAAAATGCCAATTATGTTGCAATGAATTTTTATATCAACGTGCAAGATACAGTGAAATGGTCAGAAACAGTGATAAAAACTAGCACAAGCAAATTCACAGAACTGCAGGTGCAGTTTTTGAATCCACTGAATATACCTTCACTGTTTCCCTGGAGGTGGTACACAGTGAATACCAAACCATGTTTCAGGTACACCAGCAGAACATCTTACCTGTTAGATGCACAGCTCTTGCTGAGAACCATCCACCCACAGATATGATTCTGTTCACAAACCTTTGGACACAATATGTCAGCCTGTTCAAGTACCTGTGCTTTGGATTTTGCTACTTGGAGGGGGGGGACAAGATAGAGGACCTGGGTCAAAGAGAATGGGGAAGGAAAGGATACCACTGACTAAGGCACCTTGTCCGTGTCCAATCTTTTATGCAGCCCTTTGATTAAGCATTCAGCAGCCCTGCATTTTGATCAAAATGAATTACCTTGCTGATGGACATGCCAGCTAATTCGCCTTTTTTCAAGAAATGCTGACCCACATGTGTAAATCTTAATACCACCATGGCAGTCAACCAGCCACAGTTTAAATAGATGCACTATTAAAAGTCAGTGCCTTCTTTGAACGCCATCATTACTCTTAGCTTCTTGCAAGTTGAGTAAATCTCTTGCTCTTTTAGCAGAGGGTCTTTTCAGAAAGCCCTTGGCCTGCCTTCATCCACAAGTGGTCTGCCAATACTAGTGATTCTGTTTGTCCAGCCCGTGATCACTCTGTTGGTAACCTTTTGTAGGTGCCAGATAGGTTACTAATGACCTCTACTGCAGTGGGACATGGTACAGTTTACACTAAAGGGGTGGAAGGTAAAAAGGTAAAGCAGTCCTGTTACAGGAAAACCTGTTTGATATATATCGTTCCTGTGTGTACAGTGAGAAACTCCTGCTGATGGACAGAGGAACTCTCTGAAACATGTAGACTTTTATTCCAAAAACAAATTTGAGAAATTAGTGCATCTGTTTGGTTGTATTATAAGAATTTATCACTGTGCACGGTCATCTGAATGTCAAATGAGATTTATTCTATAAGAAGTGGTTGGGATTATGTTGCAGACACCAGTAATAATTCCATTAAAACCTGAATACACTAACTAGTTTGAAAGATTCAGTGAATTTCCTTGAAAATCATATGTGGTGGGGTGAGAATGAGTTTGTGTGGATTTAATGTGGACTGCAGCTGTGATTGTGTTTGTGAAATATGTTCTGCAACTTGAGTTTGGCACTTTTAATGGAACTTGGCAATACGAAAATGTGTTTTATAGTATAAAATATGGTGTTAATTTGTACTTTCCAAATAATCAGAAATACAGAGGCTAGGATACCATATTTTATTATATCTGTGGGCAACTGTGAAGGCATGGTAGGCAAAACACTTTGTCCTTTCTGATAAAGGTGACTGAAAATATGACACTGTCATCAGAGACAGAAGTGTGTTTAGAAGGCAGTGCATATGGCATACCAGTGCTATCCAGCAGAGTAGGTTTTGGGGCTCTCAAGCAAGTGTAAACAGTCTATCAACAAAATGAGTTGCTTGTTGAATATTACTCAGAATTGGTCCTAAAAGGCTCTCAGAGTACACAGAGATGTGTGTATCCTTGTTGCAGAAATATTTTGAAGTTGATGAAGTATCACTGTATCTTTTGCTGGTTTAAGTGCTGTTAGTCTCAGTGCAGACTTTTGGCAATTAGCAGTTCTAGGTTAAGTTTCCAAAGTTAATCTTATCAGTCATCAGCTTTCCACATAATGGGTTGTGTTGGATGCTTGGAACCACAATATGTAACTAGTGTAGAGGTTCCGGACTGTAATACTTCCCAAATTAAGGGTGCCTGTCGTGTATGTTTAATGCTGCCATCTTCAGGTTCCATTCATAACTACTCCAACAGCTCTCTGCTGTGTAATGACAGAGTAACAATAGAATGGATTTCCTCGGGCTTTTATGTATATGTAGTTGGGTTGCATAATATTTGCATCACACATTATTTGGTGAATTCCATTGATTACTGTAGTGATTTTGTGGGCTGGGTAGCTCAGTCAGTATAGCAACTGGCTATTGGCTGGACAGTCTGCGATTGAATCCCGGTGGGGGATGAGATTTTCCGCCCATCCAGGCCAGCCCTGGGGCCCACCTAGCCTCCTGTAAAATGGGTACCAGGTCTTTCCCGGGGGTAAAGTTCGGCCAGGGCATGCTGCTGACCACTCACCCCCTTCTAGTGCCATGGTCATGGAAGAGTAGAGCTATACCTCTACCCACCCTCTGGGCCACACTGGGCCTGTCACAGGATCACTTTACCTGTACTGTAGTGATTTAATACTGATATCACTGTATATTGCAGTTATGAATTTAGAATGATTTTTTTTATCTTCTGCAGTTCGAAAACAAAAAAAGAAGGAAGAAGAAGCTCCTGCAAAACTCTTGGATGATTTGTTCAGAAAGACTAAATGCACTCCCTGCATATACTGGCTGCCTCTCACTGCTGAACAGGTATGCAAAAGATGTTCACATGCAAAGTTGTTATTGTTAGAAATGTTCACAAGTTACATAATAATAGCCTAAGAGTTCTGGCATGATTACATTCTTTTTTGTAAGGACATAGAGACATCTATCCATCGTTTCTGAAGGAACTGTGGAGATAATGCAGGAAAATGACAGTTGTGAGACAAGCATGAAATGTTCCTAAAACATGAGGAAAAAAATTTAACATTTTGCACTTAGGCCTATAAAAATGCTAATTGGACAAAAGTTACATTAATAGCTGCGTGCAGATAACTTTTTTCCCAGAGAAATATGTAATTGACAACTGTTTAGTTAGAAGTCTTGTGTTTCAGATGGAACATTATGAATTCCAGGTTCAGATGTTCTGGTCATGACACCTGACAGTGCTCTGTATGATGTAACAAGTTTATAAGCAACATGAGCTTGGCAAAACCCAATTCATTGTCATGTTCATCTCCCTCTTCCTTCTTCCTAATGTAGCTGCCACCTGCATGGTCATCATACCAGTCATGAGTGCTGGAAATGCCATGTGTGGCAGGCTCATTTTCCTAAAGACGTATAAGAACAGGAGTTCGCATCTTTCTAAGCTTCTAGCCTGATCCAGTCCTCATGGAAGGCATCATGCATGTGTGTTGGGTGGATAATACAAACATTTTGGTTTCCTTAGAAACAAAATATCTTGCAGATGATTGGCACATTTGTCCACAAACAGCAGATGTTTATTTTTGTACACTGATGAACTCATGAACCTGGCTGTGGTCATTTATGCTTTGTTATTTGTGTAGTATTTCATGTTTTAAAAACAACATAGTTAGAGTGATTTTCAAATCACGATCAGAACAAATATGAAATAATGGGCATAACAACACTTAATCATGCAACTCTTAATTGTCAAACTCGAAGGGAAGCAAATGTAATATTGCGAAACAGTACTGGACCAACAACTGTAGAACACAGTTTAAGAGTTCATAATTTTACAAGTGAGTCTGTCCATCTCCTCAACCTCTCTACTGTCATTCACACATGGTTGCTGTATTGTAACATTTCTTGAGTAAAACTGAATTACTGTAACAGGCAAGTTACTGCTGCTTTGCATTCAAAAAATTTCATGTTGGTTTTGATGCGTTTTTCTCAGAAACTGTCATTATGGGAATGCTGTGAGTCAGGACTGAGGAGTTCTGAGTGACTGATGTGGGCAACCAAAGCTTGAAGGAACATTAGATCCTGTAATTGTACATCTGATGTGTGGTTGACCATGCATCGTAATTCAGTATGGAAAAGAAACCAACTAGATGTCACTTTGTGTTATCCTTTATTTCTCCTTTACAAGTTGCTCATCATGTTTCGGGCAACCATGTGCCCATCTTCAGGAGCTGATGGCTGTGTAGTGTTATTGCCACATGTTGTGCCGTGGCTGCAGGAAGGCTGTCAGAACCGGTTAGCAGGTAGTGTGTCCATTGAGGAGTTCATGCTACGAACTCCTCAATGGACACACTACCTGCTAACCAGTTCGGACAGCCTTCCTGCAGCCATGGCACGATACCAACACGTGGTGATAACACTACACAGCTGTCAGCTCCTGAAGATGGGCACATGGTTGCCCGAAACATGTTGAGCAACTTGTAAAGGAGAGATAAAAGGATGGTATTTTGGGGTGAGAAGAAGGAAACAGTACTTGTGGAGAAATGCACATACAGTAACGATGGATAGAGGTTTAACTGTGTTTTGAAAGAAACAAAGTGTAATGTTTAACCTTTATTAAACAGCTGAGTTGGTATAAATTTTAGCACGTGGTTTATGGAACGTGTGAGTCCTGTTTGGACAGCAAAAGATAAATTTGTGAGATGGCATTTTGTGGAAAATTAAAAGAGCTTATGCAGCATGCCCTACAAATGCAGTAAATTTCCTTGTTGCCTAAATATACTAATTTCTATGGGTGTTTTTTGCGTGCATTCTCTTATGCAAACATGGTCATTTAAAGGTTAGTAAGTGCACCATCAGGATCAGTTGTAGCAGCACATGCAGTTCTGTTTTCATTAAACATGATTTAAATTCTCTAATTGGGATGGAGAAAGTTTTACATATTGTGGACTCGCGATATCTTCAAGTGTGTGAAAAAAACATTTTTGGTTTGTGAAAATAAAGTTTGGACATGTTAGCATTGATTACAAATCCTTATTTTGTATTCCCTATTGTTTGTTTATCTTGAAATTCATAAGACTTATGGAGGAAAGGATATTGGACATAAAGTATGTGCTTTATTTTACTGTTCACCTTTCTTTCAAAACTTTTTGTCCTTATAAATAGTTTGTGAGTCATGTCAAAGGCATGCACAAGAACACATGCTTGTAGGAAAATGTTAATTATTTTTGTCATATTTTAAGGTAAACTGGAATGCAGCAGAAAATTTAATATATGACCACCATTATGAGATTTAATTAAAAGCTGATTTTCAGATGGTGGAGATGGGAAGTTCTCTGAAACTGTCAGTTGAAAAGGTCATAGTAAGTTCCATATGCCTCATGTATATTGTGTGTTTATTCATGCACTGTTACAGATTGTTGTGAAGGAAGAGATGCGCCGTAGGCATATGGCCGAACACGAGCGTAGAATGGCTGAGATGAGAAAGGCAGAGAGAGAACGTGAACGTGCTAGAGCTCAGCAACGCCAACAGCGTCGAGCGGGAGAGAGGGATAAACGAAGACGACGAACTGCTAGTGGCAGTCCAAAGAAGTAATTCGTTGATAGCAAAGATGCTTCACTGGGAAAAATGAAGTGAAGAGTTAGTTTCATGACGCAAGTCCTTGCATTTGGGAGTGAAGAGATGCATCTGGCCAGCTGTACTGTGGCCGTCTTGCAACTTGATACCATCCCCTTGGCATGTACAGAAATATAACTGCCAAGGAGTCTGTTACGTCATCTCATGCTCGGCTGTTTTTGCAAAATGGTCGGTTCTTATATCATATTTACTTTTGTCTCACATGACCTGTCTGGTCATTTCCATTTATTTAATTACCTTTTAATAGCTAAGTTTTCAAAATTACTTCAACTACTTTTGGTAGTTATCTAATTTTTTGGAAATTGATGCAAGTGCAAAGAGTGATAAGTATTTTATTAAGATTGATTTAATGAATTTAATTTAGATGTCGCGAATTACTAGTACCTTGACATTGCACATAGATTGTTGGTACAGTATGAAATTAGTTAATCTGTTAAGCATAGCTTGGTATAAGATGTTCCTTTCCCATTTAAAAGACCCTCTTTGCATGTTAACTTCCCTACTTGATATCAGTAGTTGCATGATTTCACTTGTTTTGTCTGGGTCTTCTTAAGGCCGATCCTTGACCTGCTTGATTCCTTCCCTAATTTTTTTATTGAAGGAGATAAAGCATTTTCTTTACAGGTTCAGCAGAGCAGAAAAATGAGTTTTTCAGTTCTGATGATGACAGATGATTTTTATCTCATCAGGCAGTACAACAGGCAGCGTGGTGCACAGGGCTTGGGGGGATCGAACAAAACAAAACCAAGGGAGATATTAAACATGAGCGATCTCCGTAACCAAGGATCAACAAATGCGAGAAATTTGAGGATTCTGCACTTAATGAACTTGGGTTACTGACTGTGGACATGATCATGCAGCACCGTCTGGTGGGAAGATGTTTCAAGGACATTGTCGCTGTGTAGTGTGCATCAGAGAGATAAGTAAATGTGTGCTGTTGTCACCCTCTAGAAGAGAACTGCAGTTGTACTGTTGTCACTTAAGAGATCTGCAGTGTTGTTGAGAGTAACCTGAAGGAACAGGCATTTGCATAGATATGAAGTAACTTAGTGGATCTAATGAACAGATGGCTTTTGGCATTTTCTGCTTATGTTCATCCTTTGCAGATCATGTTTATTTTCAAGTACAAGCTGTCTTTTTGGTTATCGCATTTCAGTTTTCAAAACTGTATGTTTCAAATGAATCTTAGCAGAAATGTGTTACTCTTTATACAGTTCAGTTGTTATTCCTACAACTGTAGTTTCACACAGGAAATAAAACAACATTGAACTTCAAAGGGTAGTGAACAGTGTGTGGAATTGCTGGCTTATTGTCACAAGATGCAGAAACCTTTGTACTCCTTTCCACTTTCAGTTTTCAGTGTGCTGTCTATTTGTTAGCAAATGTATATAGTCAAGATAAGTCCATCTAGTTATCATGTGTCATGCTGTTCCATGGAGGTGAATGGTCAAATTTAAACTCAAGAAGCCATCTTTATCATGTCTGCCCTTGTGAAATAATCATGCATCACCTATTGTGTAGGAAGCTGGGTGGGTCCTATGTTTCATTTTGAGTGGTTGAAGAGGGCAAATGGCTTATCTGCCACCTCAAACCATGCAAAGCAAGTTAGGCTTTGTGGGATTCATAACACATTACTTCAGTATTTACTGTGACCAGTTTTTAAATTCATTACTGAAGTGTTTAACAGGTCCATAGGCATAACTTGGTTAATAACATCAGCAGGGCAAAGTAGACAGACCATGGGTATTATGACAGAGTCAATTTTTGAAAGATGGGGAAGGTTTGTTTGAACCAGTCCTTAACGTACAACAACCATCTGGAAACAGCACCGAGAATTTACATTGCCTGTCTTCCTTTGTAAACAAATGATTTGTGTTGTGTTCTGCATCCCGTAAAATGCAGGTTTGTCATTTTTGTGTCTTAACACCACCAAAATAATCATGCAGAAAGTATTCTATTTTTATATTTGCCCTCTTCCACTCAGTAGCTGAAAAGTATTTGAGGGGCATTTGCACACCCCAAATTATGGCTATAACCCTGTCAGTAGTCATCAACTGTTTCCCAACTCACTGGAAAAAGGGGATAGATTTATTGGCTTACTTGGCTTACTAAACTAAGTAAAATTTATAAGAATATCATTTTGAAAAATATTTCATTTTTAAATTTGGGACCTCATAGTTATTAGAGATAACCAATATGACTTCATGATAGGACATTTCACAACTTATACATTGCTAAAGAAACACGGAGTGTATTACACTCTGCTTAGGTATTTACAGAGTTACTGTGGCACTATTGCTCTACACTCCGTCGAACAAAAATCCATCGGCCTGGTATTTTGTACGTCCCGCTCAGGCAGTGACGTGCGGTGCAGTTGCCATCATAATTCAGTTAATTTTACTTTCCCCATATTTGTGCATTCATGGAGTTTCTCTGTCTTCCATTCATTACAGTCAGTCATGCCTCATATATATTAACCGAACACAATAATACATTCGCTTAATTTGAAATTAAAACTTTAAGTTTAATTAACTTTCCCAGGCCTGAGGCTAGCTAGCTTTGCAGCTAGGGTTGGATGAGTCGACCGGACCGTTCCATTTGGACTGTTCCATTCTTATTGTCAGCAGGCGTAGTCCAGGCAGTTGAATGCGTGCTAGCAGTAGTCTTCAGAACCAAACTATGTTGGTTCAAGTCCTACTATCGGCATATTTCTTTATGTAGCCCAGTCTGTTGAATGTGTGCTAGCCGTAGCCTTCGGAAACAAACTATGTTGGTTCGAGTCCCACTATCGGCATATTTCTTAATGTGGCCTAGGCAGTTGAACGCGTGCTAGCACTAGCCTTCGGAAACAAACTAAGTTGGTTCGAGTCCCACTATCGGCATATTTCTTTATGTAGCCCAGACAGTTGAACACGTGCTAGCCATAGCCTTCAGAAACAAACTATGTTGGTTCGAGTCCCACTATTGGCATATTTCTATATGTAGCTCAGACAGTTGATTGCGTGCTAGCAGTAGCCTTCGGAAACAAACTATGTTGGTTCAAGTCCCACTATCGGCATATTTCTTTATGTAGCCCAGTCTGTTGAACGCATGCTAGCCGTAACCTTCAGAAACAAACTATGTTGGTTCAAGTCCCACTATCGGCATATTTCTTAATGTGGCCTAGGCAGTTGAACGCGTGCTAGCAATAGCCTTCGGAAACAAACTATGTTGGTTCGAGTCCCACTATCGGCATATTTCTTTATGTAGCCCAGACAGTTGAACACGTGCTAGCAGTAGCCTTTGTAAATGAACTATGTTGGTTCGAGTCCCACAATCGGCATATTTCTTTATGTAGCCTGGGCAGTTGAACGCGTGCCAGCAGTATCCTTCGGAACACACAACACTCAACAAAAGACAGACATCTATGCCCCCAGTGGGATTCGAACCCACAATCTTAGCAGGCGAGGGGCCATAGACCCACTCTCGGCATATTTCTTCATGTATCTGTACGATTGAAAACGTTTATTGAAGGGAATTGAGCGTGCAAGTATGACGCATGTGCTTGGGACCCAGGGTGATTTTGCTCCCGCCTTGTTTCAGAGGTGGGGTGGGGGAGTGAAATACTGTTGGAAAATGTGCAGCTCTAATTTCAGCTTTCAAAACAAGTTCATAATTTTTCTTTCGTGTGGCAATAACATATTTTAAAAATTGTGCGTATTTAAAAGTCTAACTGGCTTCAGATGATGGTGGTTATGAAAACCTAAATGTTAATGTTTTACTAATAATAAAATCAAAGGCAGTGAAGAGCTGCACTCATTAAATTAAGTCAGGTTTCTTTCAATTTTCTGCCAAATGAAGGGAATGTCTTCCTCAACTGCATTATGGTAATTCACAATTTTGGAACTGTGGATGAAACAGGATATCTGCTGCTGGGCGTGGTTGAAAATGGAGGGTAGGGAATTACCAAAAGCCGACCTGGCTGTGAGAGTAGTCACTATCCCTGAGTTGAGTGGAGGCCGAGTCCCTTTGCAAGACAAATACTGTCATAAACCTGAAAGTGAAAGCAAATGATGGGCCGATTTTATTTTACAGACCTCAGGGAGAGCGTTACAACCTGCAGTATAGGACTACCTGCAAACACAGTGGTCGTGTGTCTGTCCACTGTTGGGGCTGGATCTCCCATGAAGGAGCTGGAGTTCTCTATCGTATAGAGGGTCACCTGGATGGCCTGCATTATCAGCACATTTTGCAAAACGTAATGGTGCCATCTGTACGGATGCTTTATCCCGATGGTATAATCCATTTACAGCAAGACCACTCCTCCATTCATGATTTGTGTGGTTCAAGAATGGCTATTGCAGCAGGCCGACGTCGAACTCCTTGACTGGCCACCGCGAGCGCCTGATATGAACCCATTGAAAATATGTGGAGTGGGGTGAAAAGACAATGCAGGGAGCCTGGTCTGTCCTCCCTCCCAAAAATAGCGATGAGATATTGGCCCTTGTGTTAGAGCATGGGATGAAGGTGCTTCATGTACGCATTACATTCGATCACTGATTGAGTCCATGACACGACGAAATCAGTGGTCAAAGCAGAAGCGTTCTGAACTTCTTATTAAAGAGGTCAATTTCTGAAAACAGCCCTTTTAAGGGATAAAGTACCAATTTTCATTTTCTATGCATAGGTGTGATACTTCGCCAGTCCCAGTGGCCAGGCTGTGTACGGCCCCTCGCCTGCGGATATTGTGGGTTCGAATCCCACCGGGGGCATGGATGTCTGTCTTTTGTGAGTGTTGTATGTTCCAAAGGCTATTGCTAGCACGCGTGCAACTGCCTGGGCTACATAAAGAAATATGCCGATAGTGGGACTCGAACCAACGTAGTTTGTTACTGAAGGCTACAGCTAGCACACGTTCAACTACCTGGGCTACATGAAGAAATATGCTGATAGTGGGACTCGAACCAACGTAGTTTGTTTCTGGAGGCTAATGCTAGCACGCGTTCAACTGCCTGGGCTACATGAAGAAATATGCCGATAATGGGACTCGAACCAACATAGTTTGTTTCCGAAGGCTACTGCTAGCACGCGTTCAACTGCCTGGGCTGCATAAAGAAATAGTGAGACTTGAACTAACATAGTTTGTTTCCGAAGGCTACGGCTAGCGTGTGTTCAACTGCCTGGGCTACATGAAGAAATAGTGGGACTTGAACCAACATTGTTTGTTTCCGGAGGCTACTGCTAGCACGCGTTCAACTGCCTGGGCTACATGAAGAAATATGCTGATAGTGGGACTCGAACCAACATAGTTTGTTTCCGAAGGCTACTGCTAGCACGCGTTCAACTGCCTGGGCTGCATAAAGAAATAGTGGGACTTGAACTAACATAGTTTGTTTCCGAAGGCTACTGCTAGCATGCGTTCAGCTGCCTGGGCTGCATAAAGAAATAGTGGGACTTGAACTAACATAGTTTGTTTCCGAAGGCTACGGCTAGCGTGTGTTCAACTGCCTGGGCTACATGAAGAAATAGTGGGACTTGAACCAACATAGTTTGTTTCCGAAGGCTACTGCTAGCACGCGTTCAGCTGCCTGGGCTACATGAAGAAATAGT
>Ga0123354_10000404_pt1 | contig 41878 bp, 48 predicted proteins | sample TergutLab28metaG_2_FD_97872 | JGI IMG/M metagenome (GOLD analysis project Ga0123354, IMG submission 97872) | Labiotermes labralis P4 segment gut microbial communities from Petit-Saut dam, French Guiana - Lab288 P4 | ecosystem: Host-associated > Arthropoda: Insects > Digestive system > Gut ... | reverse complement strand
AATCTCACCTCGATGGGAAATCTCACAGCCGGCGGATACATCGATCTTGAAAACTGCCGCAATCTCACCTCGATGGGAAATCTCACAGCCGGCGGATACATCGATCTTGAAAACTGCCGCAATCTCACCTCGGTGGGCAATCTCACAGCCGGCAGAGACATCAATCTTGAAAACTGCCGCAATCTCACCTCGGTGGGAAATCTCACAGCCGGCAGATACATCGATCTTGAAAACTGCCGCAATCTCACCTCGGCGGGCAATCTCACAGCCGGCGAATCCATCGATCTTCAAAACTGCGCTCTCGCCTTGGCGGATGACCTAAAAGCAACCCCGCTTCCTAGAAATTTCCAAAAAGAACTGAATTATTATCTTTCAACACATTCGTCATGTCCAAGCGGAAAATACAGAATAATTGACGGGATTTTCTGTGAGGTTGTAGAACAACGCAACACTCACATGAAGGTGTTAATAGACGGGGAACCCGTCGTCATCGTTGAAAAAGAAAAATATTTTGCGCATGGAAACACTTATGCCGAAGCGAAGAAAGCGGTTATTGAAAAAATCGCGCTCAAAGACACCTCACTTTATGAGCAGTGGCGCTTGAATACAGAAATAACGGTCGATCAGGCAAAATTAAGCTACCGCGCCATCACAGGAGCATGTGAGTTCGGGGTCAAACGATTTATGGAATCCGTTGAGATTCCAAATCTCATAACGCCCGCTGTCGTTATAGAAGCCACCCGCGGCCGATATGGACACGAAGAATATAAGTCTTTTTTCCAAAAGCCCACGCCATGACATGATGGCTTGCTAGCAAGCCTTACCCCCCACGCAGGCCCTCCCCCACAAGGGGGGAGGGTTGGGTGGGGGGGCTTCCCACGCAGCAAGCCCCAAAAATGACGCCGACATAAGGGCTTGTCAAAGCCCAAGGAAATATGGTCTTGTCGCTCCTGCGTAACACCCTAGGAGATAAGTCATGGAAAACGCCATCCCTGACTCCCTGCCTGATGTCCAGCCAAGCGACAACAAAACGACCTCGCCCGAGGCGGAACTTTCCGCGCCCGCTCGCCAGCGCCTGCTTGAAGCCGCAAAAACCCCGGGCCTGGATCTCCTTTATTATTACGGCAATACGGAAGAACACGGGTTTAAGGAAGAAACCGTCGAACAAATGCGGGACAAATTCGGCTTGAATAAAATGTCCCAGCATGAGGGTGAATCCATTCTCAAACGTCTGATCTCCGCTTTTATCAATCCTTTTACGGCTGTGCTGTTTGCTTTGGCCTGTATTTCCTTTTTCACGGATTTTGCGTTTGTATCCCCCGAAGACCGCGAATTAACAACGGTCGTGATTATTTTAACCATGGTTTTTATCAGCGGCACCTTGCGCTTTGTGCAGGAATACCGCTCCGACAAAGCGGCAGAACGCTTAAAAGCCATGGTCAAAACCACCACAAATGTGCTGCGGGCCGAACAAGGAAAAATCGAAATCCCCCTTGAAGATGTCGTGGTCGGCGACATCATCTCACTGGCCGCGGGCGATATGGTGCCGGCGGATGTGCGTATCCTTTCCTGTAAAGATTTGTTCATCAGCCAATCCGCCCTAACGGGCGAAAGTGAGCCTGTCGAAAAGTTCAGCGCCACCCGCACCTTCGACCATAACGAACCGCTGCATCTGGACAACCTTGCCTTTATCGGCACCAACGTCATCAGCGGCACGGCAACTTGTCTTGTGATCGCCGTGGGTGACAGCACCATTTTCGGCTCTTTGGCCAGAACCACGGCCAAAGTCGTGACCAGTTTTGAAAAAGGCGTCAATTCCGTGTCTTGGGTTTTGATCCGCTTTATGATGGTCATGGTGCCGGTGGTTTTATTTTTAAACGGCTATACCAAGGGCGATTGGCTTCAGGCCTTTTTATTCGCGCTTTCCGTAGCTGTGGGCCTAACGCCTGAAATGCTGCCCATGATCGTCACCACAAACCTTGCCAAAGGCGCCGTGCGTATGGCCAGAAAAAAAACGGTCATCAAGAAACTGGATTCTATCCAGAACTTCGGCGCGATGGATATTTTATGCACCGACAAAACCGGCACGCTCACCCAAGACAATATCGTGCTGGAGCGTTACCTGAACATCCACGGCGATCAAGATATAAGAGTGCTGCGCCACGCCTTCGCCAACAGCTATTTCCAAACCGGCCTGAAGAATCTGATGGACGTAGCTATCTTAAAACATGCGGAAGATACGGGAATCCGAGGCTTAAAAGACATATATGTCAAAGTGGACGAGATTCCCTTCGACTTCAACCGCCGCCGCATGAGCGTGGTTATTCGGGACACAAACGGCAAAACGCAGCTTATCACCAAAGGCGCAGTGGAAGAAATGCTCGACGCATGCGCCTATACGGAATACCAAGGCCAAGTGGAAGTGTTAAGCCCCAAAGTCCGGCAAGACATCCTGAACATGGTGCAAAGATTAAATGATGACGGCCTGCGTGTTTTAGCCGTTGCGCATAAAAATAGCCCCGCGCCTGCGGGAGCTTTTTCCGTCCAAGATGAAAAAGATATGGTGCTAATGGGCTATCTGGCCTTTTTAGACCCGCCCAAAGAAACCGCCGCCGCCGCAATCCGCGCTTTGAACGAACATGGCGTAAAAGTCAAAGTGCTGACAGGCGACAATGACGCCGTCACCCGCAGCGTTTGCCGCATGGTAGGCCTGCCCGCCGATGAAGTGATTTTAGGAACAGACATCGAAAGCATGGATGACGCCGCGCTTAGCGAGGTAGTGGAACGTTGCAACATCTTCGCCAAACTTTCCCCGGATCAAAAAAGACGCATTATCGCCAGCCTTCGCGCAGGCGGCCATGTGGTAGGTTTTCTTGGCGACGGGATCAATGACGCGCCGGCCATGCGAGAATCCGATGTCGGCATTTCCGTAGATTCCGCCGTAGACGTCGCCAAGGAATCAGCCGACATTATTCTACTTGAAAAAAGCCTGATGGTGCTGGAAGAAGGCGTTGTTGAAGGCCGCAAGACTTTCGCCAACATCATCAAATACATCAAAATGACGGCCAGTTCCAATTTCGGCAACATGTTCTCAGTGCTTGCGGCCAGCGCCTTTCTGCCGTTTTTGCCCATGCTGCCGCTGCAAATCCTGATCCTGAATCTTATCTATGACATATCCTGCATTTCTGTTCCTTGGGACAATGTGGATGAAGATTATCTGCGCAGGCCGCGAAAATGGGACGCCAAATCCATAGGATCTTTCATGCTCTGGATCGGCCCCACAAGTTCTGTTTTTGACATTACAACCTACCTTCTTATGTTCTTCGTGATCTGCCCTGCAGTTTTGGGTGGCGTCTATGGCGCAACCGGTGTGGACAATGTGGCCTTTGCCGCCCTGTTTCATACCGGATGGTTTGTTGAATCTCTATGGTCACAAACGCTTGTGATCCATATGATACGCACGCCGAAAATCCCCTTCCTGCAAAGCCGCGCGTCTTTCCCCGTCCTGATCTTCACCAGCGCAGGAATCGCACTGGGAACGCTTATTCCCTATACGGGCTTCGGCAGCAATATCGGCATGACTCCGTTGCCGGCGGTGTATTATGCATGGCTCGCCGCAACTCTGGCGGCTTATATGCTTTTGGTGACGCTGCTGAAAAAAATATATGCCAAGAAATATGGTGAACTTCTGTGATGAAAAAGTTTCTTTCTTTTTTTCTGATCTTTTTCTTTCTGCCCGCAACGCTTTACGCCTATTGCCCCCCTGCCCCTTATGTCAGTGTTCATGTCAGGCCTGTTATGCCTGCCACGCGCATCACTCAAGACATCACTCTTACGCAACTGCGTGATCTGGCGCCTCATGCCGCAAACGAAACGCCGGGCGGTTATACCATAACCTCGCCGCTTACCTTCACGCCCACGCTGAGAATCCAAACGATGACCTCGCAAAATCCCCCCATAACCTGCGCCGCGATTGAAAGAGTGGATGTAGAGTTCGGCATCGAACAAGCGGATATTTTTATCGCGCGGGAGTTTCCTTACGGCAGCTGCGCCTACAGAGCCATCCTTGAGCATGAAATGAAGCATATTAAAATGGATGAGAGTTTCATAGCCGCGCAAATCCCTTATCTGAGACAAAAGATCAAAACCATTTCGCAGGAAATAGGCGTCATTCAAACCCCACGGGAGGAGATGATTCAAATCTTTCTGGACAGAGTTAAACCCATTTTAGAAGCGTTCCGCGCGCAGCGTGACTCTTGGCAGGAAACCCTCGACACGCCACGGGAATACGCGCAAGTCCAAAACCAATGCAACGGCGAGATTACAAAAATCATTCAAAACCAGCCCTAAAAACCCCCTCGCCAAAAAGAAAAAAATAGTGTATAAGAACTTTTGTTGTTTTTCATTTCCAAAAGGTTCCGCAATGCTTCTTAAAATCCCCGCTTTAGCTTGTCTTCTTGCTCTTACGCTCCTTTGCACACCTGCGCAGGCGCAAAGGCCCAGCGCAACGCGCCAGCAGGTTGTTTACGAAGAAAAGCCGCACCAAATGATTCAATCTTTTTACAACACGCTGCTTCAAACCATGAAAGACGGCCCCGCCTTGGGTTTTGAGGGGCGCTTCAAAGTGCTGGAGCGAGCCATCCAAAGATCTTTCAACATTCCTTTTATGACGCGCTACGCCATGGGGCCGGCATGGGAAGAGGCAAGCACGGCTGAAAGACAGGACGCCGTCAAAGCCTTTCAGGATTTTTCTATAGCCACCTACGCAAGCCGCTTTGCATCTTTTGATGATGAAGTTTTCACGGTTCACGACATCCCGAAAGAAAAACCCGATGACGCGGAAGAATCCGAAGAATCAGAAAAGGCCGAAAAATACGAAGAATACGACAACATAGTGCTTGTTAAAACAACGCTCCAGCCTTCGGGGGAGGATGTTGAAGCTGTGAATCTCCACTACCTCACGCGCAAAGATAGCTCCGGCACTTGGCGCATTGTGGACATCTATCTTGACGGCACAATCAGTGAACTTGGCATGCGCCGTGCTGAGTTCACAGCCCTTGCCAAGCAAAGCGGCATCCGTAGCGTAACCAGATCGCTTCAGGAAAAAACAGCCCTTATGCGGAAAGAACAAACCGCCGTAAAACCGCAAGCAAAGCCATGACCGCCAAGCTTGATTCCAGCTGGCTTGCGGTGATAGGCGCGGAGTTTGACCAGCCTTATATGAAAACACTGCGCGATTTTCTGGTCGAAGAAAAAAAGGCAGGGCATGTTATTTTTCCTTCTGGAAACCTTATTTTCAACGCGCTAAACACTACGCCGCTTGACAAAGTCCGCGTTGTTATTCTGGGGCAGGATCCTTATCACGGCCACGGTCAGGCGCATGGCCTGTGCTTTTCGGTGCGTCAAGGCGTAGAGCTTCCCCCAAGCCTGATTAATATTTATAAAGAGCTTGAAAGCAACTTCAACCGCCCCGCGCCACGTCATGGTGATCTGACATTCTGGGCTGAACAAGGCGTTCTTTTGCTCAATGCCACGCTCACGGTGCGACAAGCCCTTGCAGGATCGCATCAAAATAAGGGGTGGGAGACTTTTACAGACGCCGTCATCCGCGCCGTCAGCGAAAAGCAGGAGCGCGTGATTTTCATGCTCTGGGGATCTTACGCGCAAAAGAAAGGCGCCATGATTGACCGCTCGCGCCATCTTGTCCTTCAAGCGCCGCATCCCTCGCCGCTCTCTGCCCATCGCGGCTTTTTCGGCTGCGGGCATTTCAAAAAAGCCAATGATGACCTTATCGCGCGCGATGAGGCGCCCATTCAGTGGCTGTCATAAAAAACGCGCATAAAATAAAGACCATCCGCCGGCGCGGTGAGGCCGCCTTTGGTGCGATCTGCGGCTGCAAAAGCCTGCGCAAAATCATCAACATTCCACTGGCCCGCGCCGACAAGTGTCAAAGACCCGACCATATTGCGCACCTGATGATAAAGAAAAGACCGCGCCTGCGCCTCAAACACAAAAAGATCTTCCTGCTGATCGACCGTGATGCTGTCAAGCGTGCGCAAAGGCGAATTGGCCTGACACCCGCTTGCGCGGAAGGTTGAAAAATCATGCTTGCCATGTAAAAGCTTTGCCGCTTTGCGCATAGAATCCAAAGAAAGAGGCGCCACAACATGCCAAGCCCGCCCGCGCATCAAAGCAAGAGGCGGCTTTCTGTTGCAAACAATATAGCGATACCGCCGCGCCTGCGCGCTGAACCGCGCATGAAAATCCGGCGCAACTTCCCGCGCGCTTAAAACCGTCACGGCATGGGGCCGGACATAATGATTCATAGCGCCGCAAATTGTCTGTTCATCCGTATCTTTTTCAAGATCAAAATGCGCCACCTGCGCCAGAGCATGAACGCCCGCATCCGTGCGCCCCGCAACATGCAAAGTCACGCTTTCGCCGCAGAAAGAAGTCAGCGCCTCCTCCAAAACCTGCTGAACGGTTAAGGATTCTCTCTGGCGCTGCCATCCCGAAAAACCGGCGCCATCATATTCGACTGTGATCGCCCAGCGTTTTGTCATGAAAATCTAAATCCTGCCGCCAGCCTTAACCCGCGCAAAACATCCGCAGCCGGTGCCGCAGCTTTTCCCGCGCGCTGCAAACGAAGAAGGCGCAAAGCGCCCTGCCCGCACGCAATCGTCATATTTTGATCGAGCAAAGTCCCCGCCGGCGCTTCGCGCGCGCCTTCAACCGCTGTCGCGTCTAGAACTTTTATCACTTCATCATTCAACTGGAAAAAAGTGGAAGGCCACGGGTTCAGTGCGCGCACTTGCCGCGCAAGACGCGCAGCCGTCTGGCTCCAATCCAAACGCCCGTCTTCGCGCGTAAGTTTTTCGGCGTAAAGAATGCCTTCCTGCGGCTGCGTCTTTTCTTCAAGCTCCCCTTTTTGCAAAAGATCAAGCGCCTTGACGATAAGCTTCGCACCAAGTGCACTTTCTGCCGCCTCAAGCAAAGGAAGAGTCATATCTTCCGTAATCGGCAAAGATTCCTGCAATAAGATAGGTCCTGTGTCCAACCCTTCATCCATGCGCATAATGGTCACGCCCGTCTCTGCATCGCCCTCCCATAAAGCGCGTTGCAAGGGCGATGCGCCGCGCCAGCGCGGCAAAAGCGAAACATGAATATTGATGCAACCCAAAGGCGGTATTTGAAGCACGGCCAACGGCAAAAGAAGCCCATAAGCCATCAAAACAATAACCTCAGGCCTAAGCTGCGCAAGCTGTTCCTGAGCTTCCGCGCCACGCAGGGAAGAAGGCGTATAAACGGGGAGACCCAAAGCTTCCGCCGCTTCATGCACAGAAGATTTTTGTAAAGCATAACTGCGCCCTTTGGGGCGAGGCGGCTGCGTATAAACAGCCGCCACCTCATGCCCATCTTCCAACAGAGCCTTCAAAGGCGCCACAGCCATCAAAGCCGTTCCCATATAGATCATTCTGCTCATGATTGTTCAACTTGCTTTTGGCGGCGCACTTTATCAATCCGGCGCAAAATGATTCCGCGTTTCAGCGAAGAAAGATGATCGATGAACAAAACGCCGTCCAGATGATCCATTTCATGCTGGATGCACTGGCTTAAAAGAGAGTCCGCCTCTATCTCCTGCATGACGCCCTCGACATCCATATATTGGATTTTTATGGTCTTGGGCCGCGTCACATCCGCAAAAAGATCGGTTTCTGAATCCGAAGCCTCAGGCCGCACGGACAGGCATCCTTCACGATAAACAAAACCCTCTTCACTCTCTTCAAGAATAACGGGATTGATAAGCTTCAGCGCCTCGGAACCATCGCGCGTTTTGGATATATCGACAACCAGAACACGCTTGAGCACGCCGACCTGATTGCCCGCAAGCCCCACGCCGTCCAGAGCATACATCGTTTCAACCATGTCATCTAAAAGCTGCCGCAGCTGCGCATCCGGTTTTTCAACAGGCGCGGCCTCTTGACGAAGGACAGGGTCAGGGACGGTGCGAACTTCTAAAACAGCCATTTTTATCTTTCCTTATCCGACAAGGCGCGGCGTCTGGCTTTCAATAGCCTTTGGGTTTTCCAAACTGTCCTGTTCATCCATGCCGCTGCAGGATTCAAACTTGCGCGCTTTGGGGAGCACATTGCGCTCAAACGAGCCGATCATCTTGTTATAAACATCAACCGCGCCGCCAAGCTTTCCGCCCACTTCGCCCATATGCCGCACAAACAGGCCCAAAGCCTTGTGAAGCTTGTGCGCGCTTTCAATCATCTCTTTCATATTCTCATGAATCTTTTCCTGCCGCCAGCCATACGCGGCAGTGCGCAAAAGCGCAATCAAAGTCATCGGGGTCGCCAGCACGACTTTCTGGTTTGCGCTGAACTCCAAAAGATCGCGGTCGATGTCCAAAGCGGCTGAAAGAAAATGCTCGCCGGGCAAAAACAAAACCACAAACTCGGGCGTGCCTTCAATCCTGTTCCAGTAAGCTTTGCCGGCGAGTATTTTGATATGATCTTTAAGCTGCTGCGCATGATTTTGCAGCGCTTGATGGCGGCCAGCGTCATCCTGCGCCTGCACCGAGTCAAGATAAGCCGATAAAGGAACCTTGCTGTCAATCACAACGCAGCGCTCCCCGGGCATCGCCACCACAACATCCGGACGAATGGCGCCGTCTTCATGCCGCACCGTCATCTGCGTAGTGAAGTCCTGCGCATGAGCGGACATCCCCGTCATCTCTAAAATACGTTGCAGTTGAAGCTCCCCCCACCGTCCGCGCGCACTCGGGGCACGCAAAGCCTGCAAAAGCTGGCTTGTTTCGCTGCGCAGCTGCGTTTGCGTCTGGTGCGAGTCTGAAACCATCTGGGCCAGCTCACGATAAGCGCCTTCACGCTTGAGCTCAATGGATTGAATCTGCTCGTTCATCTTTTGCAGAGTTTCTTGAACCGGCTTGACCAAAGCATCAATCGCCGTCGTCTTCTTGTCTAAAATAGCTGTGCTTTCCTGCGCGCGCGCTTCAAGCTTGCCCTCGGCCATTTGCAAAAAGGCCTGACTGTTCTGGTAAAGCGTATCCGCCGCCAAAGCCTTGAAAGTTTCCGTCATGCGCAAGCGCGTACGCATCACAAAAAACGCGATGGCGCAGCCAAGACCAAGGCCGCAAAGAAAAAACAAAAAAGAAATAAGATGTTCCATCCATCACCCGCCTAAGCAATAATGTCGGGCAAAAGCTCGCTCTCAAGGCGCGTAATATCATCCTTCAAAACAAGCTTGCGTTTTTTAAGCCGCGCCAGCTGCACCATATCCGGCACCGCGCGCTGAGCCAAAGCCAGAATCGCGTCGTCCAAATCGCGGTGCTCCGACTTGAGAAGCTCAAGACGTTCGCGTAATTTTTCCTGATCGTTCATGCCCTGTCTTTAGCACAGAATTGTACAAAAGTTAAGCCTTTAAGGTGTTGTTTGCCCATCAGAAGGGTCTTTATCCCTAGGGTCGCGGCGGCAGCCCATAAGCCACAGATCATAAACGGGATCTTCCATAGCCGACAAAGCCGGACTGGAGGCAAACATCCAGCCCGTGAAAATGGTTCGTACCTCGCCCTCCGTCTGGGCGGTGACGTCCATAAAGGCCGCCGACTCCGGCTGCTCCTCGGGCGTCGTGACGCGGCAGCTATGGACAGTGATGAAAATAGTGCCGAAGCGATAAGGAACCCCGATAGGAACCTCAATCTCCTCCACACGCGCGGTGATTTTGTCCAAAGCGCGCAAAATGGCAATAGGCCGATCCACACTGGGAACAGCTGCAAAGACATCTCCGACAAGCGCGAAAAGAAGGAAAAGAGAAAAGAGAAACTTCACGATACTCACTTATTCCTTTTTGCTGTCGGAGCCATAAATAAACTTGCCGATCATATCATCAAGCCGCATAGGCGCCTGCGTGCGCGTCAGGCGCGCCGTGCCGTCCTTGGGCAGCATCATATCGTCAATGCCGATTTCGATCGAGAGATACTTGCCCCCCATAAGCCCTTCACTTGCGATCATGGCCACGGAATCTATAGGTATGCTGACCGAAGGCAGAACCGTCATCGTCACCGCCACAAGATACTGCGTTGCACCCGGCTCGGTAATCAAACGGATATTTGAAATCGAGCCGACCTTGACGCCGTTTACTTTAAGATCGCCGCCTTCCTTGATCCCATCAATCATGGGAAAATTGGCCACAATCTGATAGCCTTGAACCTTGCGCAAATCAGCGCTGTTAAAGGCAAAAACCAAAAACAAACCGGCGACAGCCAGAACAACAGCCCCTAAAACGGTTTCAATCGCATTGCGTCCCATTGTGGTCTCCCTCAAAAATCCCCTGCCAGCTTTGACGCGCCTCGTCCTGCGTGGGCCGCGCTTGCCACACACGGCTTGCGGGCGCGGCATAAGCATAAGGCGTGCCTGTCAGATTCGGCTCCGGCGCTTTCTGCCAAGGGTAACGGACTTCCTCATCCTCAGGCAAGGGCTGATCGCACTGGTGGTGAAGCCAGCCAAACCACAAAGGCGAGACAAGCGAGGCCTCAGCCTCACCGCGATAAAGCACCCAGCGCCTTTCCGGCTGCCCCAAAGACCTGTAATAGCGGTTGCCCATCGCATCTTCCCCCACAAAGACGCCGAAGAGCGCAATATGGAGCCTTGTCCCAATTTGGGAAATCCGCCGCACAAAAGAAAGAGATTCAAACATGAAAAAGATGCTAGCGCGGTCCAAAGCTCCAAGACAAGCCCTCAAAAAACATAACGCCCCTGCAAAGACATGAAAAAAACTGTGTACAAAAAAAGAGACACGCCGCCCGCGACCGGCGATTTTCTTTTCCTTTCCACCGGTTAACATTATCCCCTGTGAGTATCTTTTTCTTTGCACCTCCAAGATTTTGTGAGAAAAAACTCCAGCACCCCATCATATAGATCATCCAAGGTTCCTGATGCTTCTTGAGAGACACTTCACAGCCGCCCCCCTGTCGCATACATTGAAAACCGGCCTTGTACGCGCCGGAAGCCCTGAAGAGCCTATGATTCCAACCCTTTTGGTGCCGGACAGCTGGAGTCTCGAAGCCGCGCAAGCCTTTTCCCAAGCGCTTTTCCTCAAAGCCCCGTCCGCGCGCGTTTCTATCGAGGAAAATACCCTCCCCTCATGGCTATGGCAGCGGAAGGCGCAAAAAGATGCGGCCCCTCAGCCGGAATCCTCCGTCATGGATGTTTTCGAACGCATCGCCGGCGCCGCAACCTGCCGAGGCTGGAAAATGGGCCTGTGGCAGGATGAGGAAGCGGCGCGCACTTTCTACGATGAATTGAGCGCGACGCTTTTGTCGCGGCGGCTTGTGATGATACCGGCCTCCATGGCCGCGCTCGGTCTGGAATGGGCTTACGGAATCGAAAAGAAAAGCGCAAACAAAACAGCCACGCTGGCAAACACGCAGCAGCTTTCCTCATCGCTTATTTTACAAAACGACACAATGGACTCCATTTTGCGCCGCGCGCATCCCACGGCGCAAAACAAATGGGAAACCTATTTGCAGGGAAGCCTCGACAAAAAGCAAACGCATATCACTTTTATCGACAGCATGGCGGAATGGAATGGCTTCGCCGAAACACAAAACCAGCCCAGCGCCGCTTTAAACCTTATGGCGTTTTTGGATGAAGAAGGAAGTTTCGACGCCGCAGGTGTAGCGCAGGCCACAAAGCTCGCCGTCCTTTTGCTTGAGATTTTTTACGAAGATCTGACCGTAGAAAGCGCCACGCGCCCCATGGCCATCTGTTTTGCCAACCTCGCGGCTTTGCTGATGAGCATGGCTCTGGCCTATGACACTTCTCAGGCGCGGATTACGGCGGCCTGCATCAGCGCCATTATAACGGGCACGGCTCTTGCGACCTCGGCGAAACTTGCAGGGCTTTTGGGAAGCTGCAAAGCTTTTGCGCGCGCGCATGAAAGCATGATCCGCACGCTGCGCAACCGCCTGCGCGCCGCTTTCGGCGAGCGCAACGACTACGATCATATATCAATCCTGCCGCAAACGCTTGATATTGACTCGGGCGCGGATCTTGCGCTGATCGCGCGCGCGCGTTACGCCAGTGAAGAAGCCCTGCGCCTTGTGCAAAAACACGGCCTGCGCCATATGCAGCTAACAACGCTGAGTGCGATAAGGCCGCCGGCGGCCCTTCTCGACAGCACCTCTTACGGCATCGAGGCTGAATCCGTACTCGCCTGCAGCTACAACGCCGGAAATGAGCGCTTTATACGCTGCGTGCGCAAACCCGTTCTGTATGCGCTCGAAAAACGCGGCTACAACGCTGCGGATATACGCGCGATTGTCGATCACATTGTAGGATATAAAACGCTGCGCGCCGCGCCGGCTATCAACCACACGATCCTGCAGGACAAAGGCTTTGATGAAAAAACGTTAAAACATATTGAAGCCACGCTTCCTTTCGTTGACCATATACGTCTGGCCTTCACGCCTTGGGCTTTGGGCGAGGATTTCTGTATGCAGAAACTCGGGCTAAGCGCGCGCGCCGTGAAAGACCCGCATCTTGATATATTAAGGCATCTCGGCTTCACAACCAAAGATATCGAAACAGCCAACCATTTCTGCTGCGGCCATAGGCATGTCGGCACAGTGCTTGAACTGGCCACCAAAGACCGCGCGCTTTTTGTCACGCAAGAACAAACCACGCCCGAGGCGCTTTTGCGCATGGCCTCATCTGTTCAAACTTTCATGATGGGCGATGTGGGAGTCAAACTCACCGTCCCGGGCACCTTGACTGCCTCTTTGCGTGGCAAGCTTATTATAGAGGCTTGGCAGCAAGGCCTGCACAGCCTGATGCTCTACACGCCACAGTCTCTTGCGCGTCCGCAGCAGTCTGTGGCCTTTCAGGAGTCCGCACCTCTCATCAAAAGAAAAACCCCGCGCCTTAAAGCCGGACTTGTCCCTGATTCCAAACAACCCAAAATCAAAATCCGCGCACAAGTTCCGCCCACCGATGAGAGAGCTGAACCCACCGGAGCATCGCGCCGCAAATAAATCTAAAAATTGTCACCCCCCCCCACTTGTCATTGCGAGGAAGGCCGTCAGGCCTGACGCGGCAATCTCTGCAATATTTCTATATTCCGCCCTCAGCAAGCTTATTGCCGCGCGCCGCCACAACATCCATGGCCATGCTCGCCCCAAAAGGAAGCGCCGACACGCCTAAAGTTGTCCGCGCCGGAAAAGGATGAACAAAATAACGCTCATAAAACTTGTTGAGAGCCGGAAGCTCCGCCATATCCGTCAAAAAAAGTTGAACCTTAACCACATCCTGCAAAGCAAGCCCCGCCACATCCAACACAGAAATAACTTTTTGCATAAGCCTCTCAAACCGCGCCTCAAGCGTATCCCCAATCAACGCCCCATCCTCACCCACCGGACACTGACAAGACACAAAAACAAACCCCCGCGCCTCCTGCGCCCCAGAATAAGCCCGTCGAGTAACCTCAGAAGATAAAAAAGCCTGACTCATGGATGAAAGCTTTCGCACATTACGCTCCCAAAGACAAAAGATTTCTTTTTTTGTTTGAATTTTTCCTCTTATCTCATACGATCTTGTAAAACTTAGCATAAAGCCATAAAAAAGATATACCATGATAAATACACAAAACATTAAAATTACCCCACAAACGCTTTCTATGTGAGCGGCATGTCACAAAACCCAGCAGAAACCTTTGGCATACTAAAAACTATCTGGAGGAAGAACGAGGCCGGTGTTTGGACTATTCATGATCTACAAGAAATCAAATTGAAGCCACGGAAAGGATTCACCAAAGATTATTTCAAGATTGATAACGAAGTTATCCTCATGACCCAACGTCCGGGCCCCATCATAAATAATTTTTTCACTACATTTGGCACCACTGAATTCTTGGTGAGGCAAAGTATCGTGCCTATTGTGGCTTGGAATGATGGAGACAAAGAAATACGATTCATTGGCACGGGATTTTTCATTAGCGCATCCGGTTTATTGATAACCGCAGCTCACGTCATTCGTGACCCCATTGATGAAAATTATACCAGCATTATTAAAATAGACAAAAATGCACAAAAGTTCGATAAATTGCGTTTCGGTGTTATTCTACCCAACAACCTCGCTGCGAAAAACGCACCTTTCGAACTGCATCCTGAAACGCGGGAAGCAGAATCGTTTATGTGTCCTTTTGAATGGACATACCATTGGGGAAAAGAAGTTGAAAGTCCTCTCTTGTATAAAAAGTCCGAGTTTAGGTTCGACCTAGATATTGCGATTTGCAAAGTTAGAGAGCACCCTTTGATTGGCCCTTACCAACCGTTGAATATAGGTTTGCATAATCTTAAACTTGGCGCCCTTGCTGTAGCTATCGGCTATCCAGAAATGCAGAATTTTAAATTTGGCACAAATGGTTATCAACAACCAGAATTGGTCGTTTCCATCGGCTCCGTGACAACTATTCATCCAGATAACGTAACTGAGAAGAAAAACGCAACACCCGGCCCCAATTTCGAATTTAATGCAAAAATTCTAGGCAAAATGAGTGGCAGCCCTATTTTGGTTGGCGGGGGCCTCTTAACGAAAGGGGTCGTCAGCCGTAGCTGGCAAGATGAAAATTACGCTAGTGGGTGCTTGATTGCACCTATGATGGATCTACCCTTAATTGACGATAAAAGCCTACTTGATCTGATAAGAGATGGAAAAGATGGAATTACTCAGGTTCAAAATCCATCCCGACACTGAGTTCTGTAGATACCCGCCACCGCCAGACAAAGACGAAGGGTGGTGCCTGGGGACGGAATTGAACCGCCGACACGAGGATTTTCAGTCCTCTGCTCTACCAACTGAGCTACCCAGGCTTATAACGGGCTTTGTATAGCCGTAAGTTCCTTTTGTGACAATAGGAAAAGTCACAGTATGGGGAAAAACTGTATCTGGCGGGAAATCCTTGATTGCATTTTTTTTGTAAGACTTTATAAGAATCTTATGATTGAAGATCCTAATGAATCTCCGCCTCCCGCTAGGACGGAGCCTTTTATGGAATCGCCGGAAAACCGGACATCCAATCATGCCCGGACGCCCCTTGGGGCCATAAAAGGCGGCATCATCGTCAAAGCGCCGAAAGCCGAATCCCTGTGGGCCGAAATCGTCGTCGCCATCAACTACCTCACCCGCCTTAACCTTAAACTTTCTGAGGAACCTACACCCTCCGTCATTCGCCGCGCCGTAAGCTGGTTTCCGCTGGTGGGCGCCGGCATCGGCCTTTTTGCCGCCTGCATAGACTGGATTTTCACGCAGGCCGGCCTTCCGGGCATTATCACCGCCTCTTTCGCGGTCATCGGCAGCCTGTGGCTTACCCGCGCTTTGCATGAGGAAGAATTCGCCAGCATGGCCAACCGCTACAGCCGCACGCTTGAAAAATCCCAAGGCGTGGGGTGGCTGCGGGAGGAACGCTCGGTTCAATACGGCACTCTGGCCGTCATTATCATCATCATTATGAAAATCGGCGCCATCGCCAGCCTGAGCGATAGCCTTATCGTCCTTTGCGCGCTTGTCACCGCAGGCAGCTGGTCGCGCGCGATGATGAGCGTCGTGAGCTCTTGGCTGCGTCCTATTGCGGAAGATCCTGTTGCGCGGTATTTCCAGCGAACCTCGCCCATACGCACGATCATAGCGCTTATGATCGGCATTATCATTGCCAATCTGGCCTTTAGCACGGACGCGCTTTATATCCTTTCCATCAGCGGCGGAATCGGGCTTGTTGTCGCTTTGCTCGGCGCCAACCACCTACGCGGGTATAACGGCTCCCTCCTCGGCACCACGCAGGAGCTTGTCGAACTTTCGGTTCTTGGCGTTATTCTGGCTATACAGTAAAAATTGGGTGATATAAAATCTCTGTGATTCGACAAGCAAGGAGTGATGACTGATGCCTACTCTTCGGAAAATGACCGCGCTTTTGGTTTTGGCTCTCTTGATGGCCTGCAGCACGCCCAGCGCCTACACAACGGAAACGGAGCAGCTGGTTGACCGCGCCCGTATCACCTTTCAAAGCATGCTGAAGGATAATCAATATCCCGGGCTTGTCGATCTGTCTTCACGCGCCAAAGCCATCATTATTGTGCCCTCGCAGTTGCGCGCGGCTTTCTTTGTAGGCGGCAGCGGCGGCAATGCCGTGATGCTTGTGCGCGACCAGCAAAACCAGTGGAGTCCACCGGCTTTTTACACCCTCGGCGGGCTTAGCTTCGGCCTTCAAATCGGCGGCAGCGCTTCGGAGATCGTGATTGCCGTCATGACCCAAAAAGGGCTTGAGGCCATCATGGACCGCCGCGTCACGCTTGGCGGCGATGCCGGCATTGCGATCGGGGAAATCGGCAAAGGCCTCAATGCCTCGACAGCCATAGGGTTGAACGCCGACATGTACGCTTTCGCGCGGTCTGAAGGGCTGTTTGCGGGCATTTCTCTGGAAGGCTCGGTGATCGCGCCGCGCCACAGCTGGAACCAGCAATTTTACGGCGCCAGTGTCGAGCCGCGCGATATCCTGATTAACCGCACAGTCCGCACCAATAACCTTGCGGCCATTGCGCTTATCAAGGCCATGCCCTGATCCTCAAGTAGTTGAAATGTTTGAATATCTATAAAGACAGAAAAATTATTCCGTCTTGTTAACGTTATTTTAGCACTCTCCATGCTATTTCTGATCTGTCCATAGTCTATAACATTAGGATCAACCATGACTTTACATGCAACCAAAAGTTTAGGATTTCGTCCCCTTCATCTGCTTTTGAAAAGGCAGAACCGGACAAACCTCAAAGTCGGGCGTTTAAGCAACCGCCTTGGCTTTGCCGGCCTTAAACTCTTCCCGTCCCTGCGTTTGCGGAACAAGATTGCGCAATGGATGCTCAAGCTTGTGGCGCTTCAGGAAAAAGAGCAAAGCCTCATCAACGAAATCGAAGCGGTTGAAAATCTGCACCGGAACTTGCGCCTCCAAAAATCCTTGCGCCGCGCCTGCGCCATGAAAAAAGACGAAGAGGAAGAACCCGCACTTTATCAGCCCACGCCGCGTAGAAGGTCTTCATTTGGGCTTGCTTTGCTGATACTGGCGCTTGCTTTTTCGCCCACGCGAAAACGCAAACCGGAACCGGTCTAAAAAAAGCCTGTCATTGCGAGGAAGGCCTTCAGGCCTGACGCGGCAATCCCTGCAACACCGCCCCGTCAATCCATCCGCCGCCGAGCACGCGCGAGCCGTCATAAAGAACACCGGCTTGTCCCGCTGCTACGCCATAGACAGGCTCCTGCAAAAGAATGTGGCCTCGTCCTTCCTGCATTTCCGCAAAAAAGAAGGCATCCGCAGGCTCCTGCGTCGAACGCAGCCGCGCCTGCAACACAAGCGGATGATCGGCCTGCGGCGGCAAACTATCCCCAAGCCAGTTAACGTCGCGCAAAAAAACTTCTTTCTGCGCAAGCGCCTGATGAGGGCCGACAATGACGCGCGCGGCTGCGGGGTCCAAAGCGACGACAAACAAAGGCTCATTCCGATCACCATCGCGCTGGCCGAGATTAAGCCCTCTGCGCTGGCCAATTGTAAAATGAGAAATCCCCTGATGCTGGCCGAGAACCTTGCCCGCAAGATCCACAATCTCGCCCGATTGTTCTACCTGTAAAGGATCCAAAGACCGCACAACTTGCACATAATCCTGCTCTTTGACAAAGCATATATCCTGACTTTCCGCTCTCTCGGCAACAGGCAGAGCGTAACGCGCGGCCAGCGCCCGTGTTTCTTCCTTGGTTTTAGAACCCAAAGGAAAACGTGCAAAAGAAAGCTGATCGCGCGAAAGACCGAAAAGGAAATAGCTTTGATCCTTGCGCGGATCAATGCCTTTATGAAGCTCAACCCCGTAAACGCCTTCAAGGCTTCGCGCATAATGGCCGGTAGCCAGCGCATGCGCGCCAAGCTCCTGCGCCTGTTCCATCAAAAGGCCGAACTTGATAAAACGATTGCACAAAGCGCAAGGCACAGGCGTCTCGCCACGGCGATAGCTTTGGGCAAACGGCTCCATCACAAGAGTCCTGAACGGCTGGCGCGCGTCAATAATGCGATGGTCGATTTTCAGAAATTGCGCAACCCGCGCGGCGCTTTCAAGATCGTCCCCGTCACAAAGATGAAGCGTCAGGGCAAAAACATCAAACCCCTGTTTCAAAAGCATGACGGCGACAACAGCGCTGTCCACGCCTCCCGACAAAGCAACTGCCACGCGGCGGGGCGGAGCAGAGTTTTGTTCAGGAAGACCGTCAGACATTAAAATCAGGCCAAAAAGCTGCGCAGCATCCACGCCATTTTGTCGCATTCCTGTATGCGCTGAACCATCAAGTCATTGGAAGCGGGATCATTAAGCCTGCCTGTAACTTCCTCCGCCATCATAAGCCGCGCATGCAGATTTTCATGCGCTGCAAGAAGGTCGCGCACCATGCCCTTGGCATCAGGCGGCGTTTCAGGCGATTCCTTGATGGATGTTTTGGCAAGAAAGCTTTTCATGCTGCCAAGAGCAAGCTCATCCAAAGCGCGGACACGTTCGGCAATCTCATCCACAGCCTCAAAAAGAGCTTCATATTGGCTTTCCAAAAGCTTGTGAAGATCGCGGAAATGAGGCCCCACAACATTCCAGTGATAGCCATGCGTTTTCACAAGGATCACATAAGTGTCGCTGAGAACTTGATTGAGAATCCGCGCAACTTCACGCTTGTTGGCGTTTGCAGAAGACTTAGCGGATGATGATTTTGCCATAGCTTGGAATCCTTTTTTTGATGGTTATTTTCAAGACGTTGGGTCTTTTACTTTCTCTAGCACAGGCACCAGCCTGTGTAAACGGCTGATTGCGCCCCGCATACAGCTGCGCGTCTTTAAGAATCCTGCTTTTTCGCCCGCAACTGATCCCAATAGGCCAGACGCTTTTTAACCTCGCGCTCAAAACCGCGTTCAACAGGTTTGTAATATTGCTCGCGCTTCATGTTGTCGGGGAAGTAATTTTGTCCTGAAAAACCTTCCTCCGTATCATGATCGTACATATAGCCCTTGCCGCAACCTTCATCTTTCATCAAGCGCGTAGGCGCGTTTAAAATATGTTTGGGCGGCATCAAAGAACCATACCGCGCAGCAGACGCCACCGCGCCGCCATAAGCCATATAGGTTGCGTTGGATTTCGGCGCGGTGGCAAGAAAGATCACCGCCTCGGCCAAAGCAAGCTCCCCTTCGGGAGAGCCGAGACGCTCATAAGTTTCCCACGCACTCAAAGTCAAAGGCAAAGCCTGAGGATCTGCAAGCCCGACATCTTCCACGGCAAAACGCACAAGCCGCCGCGCGATATAGCGCGGATCTTCCCCGCCGCCCAACATGCGCGCAAACCAATAAAGCGCCGCATCGCAATCCGAGCCGCGCAAAGATTTATGCAAGGCGCTGATAAGATTATAATGCCCTTCTTGAGCTTTGTCGTAAAGAGGCCGCCTTTTTTGAAGAAACTTCGCCAAAGCCTCTTCATCCAAAGGCTTTGACAGATTCACGGAAAAAAGCGCCTCAGCCATGCCAAGAAGATAGCGCCCATCCCCATCCGCCATCGCAAACAATGCCGCGCGCGCTTCATCCGTCAGTAAAAGTTTTTTGCCCTCGGTTTCTTCCGCGCGGGAAAGCAGCAAGGATAAAGCGTCTTCATCCAGCCGCTTTAAAACCAAAACCTGACAGCGCGAAAGTAACGCGCCGTTCAGTTCAAACGAAGGATTTTCCGTCGTCGCGCCGACAAGCGTCACAAGCCCTTCCTCGACAAAAGGCAAAAGCACATCCTGTTGCGCGCGGTTAAAGCGGTGGATCTCATCCACAAACAAAAGAGTCCCCTCACCCTGCGCGCGCCGGTTTTGCGCAAGATCAAAAATCTTGCGCAAATCGGAAACCCCTGCCGCGACGGCCGAGACAGATTCAAAACTCAAACCGAACGCCTGCGACAAAAGCCTTGCGATGGTTGTCTTGCCGCACCCGGGCGGCCCCCAGAAAATGATCGAAGCCAGACGCCCAGCCGCCAGCATATGCCCAAGCGGCGCGTCTGCGGCCAGAAGATGATCCTGCCCCACAACATCCTGCAACCGCACAGGCCTCAGACGGTCAGCCAAAGGACGCTTATGCAGACCGGAAAAAAGGGTCTCGTTTTCTTTCATGACGCTTTACGTTTTACAACTGAAACCCTAGAATAACAAGATGACAAACACAGACCCCTACACGGCCAAAAACCTTTTCCTCGGCATCGGCAACGCCCAGCGCGGCGATGACGCCGTCGGCCCCATGCTGGCCGAAAAGCTGCAAGACCTTGACACAGACTTCGCCATCCTGCCCCACAGCGGCGAAGGCGCCTCGCTGATCCACCTTTGGACGGGCAAGGAAAAAGTGGTTGTCGTGGACGCCATGAAAACAAGCAAACGCACCGGAACCATCCACCGCTTTGAAGCACATCATGAAAAACTGCATTACGGAGTCTTCCGCTATTCAAGCCACCTTTTCGGTCTGGCCGAAGCGGTCGAAACCTCCCGCGCGCTCGGGCTTTTACCCAAAACGCTTATCATCTACGGCATAGAAGGCAAAGACTTCACCATGGGCGCCCCGCTCACGCCAGCAGTCGCCAAAGCCCTGACGCGCGTGGAAAAGAAAGTCCGCGAAGATTTGAAAGTGCCATAGCCATGCATGAAGTTTCCCTATGCGAAAGCATCCTCCGGATCATCGAAAAACAAGCTGAAAAAGAAAACTTCGAAAAAGTCCTGAGCCTAACTCTGTCCGTAGGCCACCAAAGCGGCGCCAGCGCCGAATCCCTATTATTCGCCTTCCCCCTAGTCGCCAAAAACACCCTCGCCGAAAACGCCAAACTCATCATAAAAGAAACCCCGGGTAGGGACTTAAAGGTTAGCAGTATGGAAGTGGTGTAGGATGGGGAAGCTTAAAGACAATAGGGCAGACTCGGCATTTTCCTTGCCAATTTATCATTTGCAGCCAATATAACGCCGGTCGCAGAAGTAGTATGGATGCTAGGCTTTATCGGGCGAAGCCCCGCAGCATATAATGTTGGAAAAAGCTTTTCCGGACACATCTTCTGAGAGTAACCCACAGCAATCGTCAATGGCCAGTCAAAGTGATATGTCTTTCCTCCCGGATATGGCGTAATTTGATTGGTGCCAGTCAATGTTTGAGTAAAATAAACCCTGTCATCTATGTACACAGGCTTGTAAATCCAATGGCGATGATCAAATTTCGGATCAACCATGGCGCGTGTTTGAAGATTAAAAGCATCGATAAGATCAACAAACGGTTTTGCACGATATTGTTCCGTAGCAGCTTCATCTTTCAAGGTGTCTGTGGTCGCAAACAGAACGGCATCATGCCCTCGCGCAGATAAATTGAAGTTCTTGGCAAGTTTATAAAGAGCGGAATCTTTAATGTTTTCCTTAGTGCATTCAAATTGAGCTATTGTATCGCCAAGAAACGAAAAAACAAGAAAGTCGTTTTTCTCAATAAATTTCTTTATCTTCAATTTTTCCTCAAAAAAGTCTTGTGTAACGCCATGACATGTTACACCTGAATTATTTTTTTTCATAAACAATGGGTACATGTCAGCATAGAAAGGGTTTGAATCTATCCCGATAGAAACTTCAGCACCCAATCCTCTAACAATAGTGCAGTCCTTACTTTCAACTGAATAAGAAGGGCCACATCCTATACTAACAAATACAATACGGCGGCCGTTAGCCAAATCTCGCACCTGATCCACAAGACCCTGATTTTGATTAAAGAGTTCTGATTCACGCCGTGTAATGAGATAAGCAGAGTCAAGAAAAAGTCTTTCAATGCAGTTACTGCAACTCACTACGCGCTTAGCGTCTTTATAGATTTTATCAAAATCCTTAGAAGAAAAAATCCCCTTATAACGGTTCATATCTGTGTTGTTTAAAAGAAGATAATTACTATAAAAATGATCGACCATACTATCCACAATAATTGGTATTTCAGGATCGAGTTTGTTTTTTTGGGCCTCTTCCAAAATACGGCCGGTATTGTCCCATTTACGCCGCATTATCTCTTGTTCAGCTACATGCGCCTTATCAGCGACCACTTCTGCGGAAGAAGCAATGCCCTCATCAGCCATCTGATGAGGGCCTGAATTTGGTTTTCTTGCCGACAATATTGGACTTAAAGCACCGCTCATTATTTTTTCCTAGCATAAGAAGTTTTTTTCCACAAAACATTGAATTGCGCTCTGAATGCGTCTGCCACAAGCTCCGACGAAATAACAATTACACGAGGATCTTTTCCTTCCCGAAAGGTCAGAATTGCAAATTTGTTACCATAAACATAGAAAGGGACGGCACCTGTTCCGCCGTGACCAATCCAACGATATTCAATGTAATCACTACTCTCAGCTTTATAGTAATTTTCTTCACTCGTAAGAACAAGAATCTTAATATTTTTTAATTTATTCATACGCGCCACATGCACAGAGGCATAATCACCAAGGCTTTCAACAAACAATCTATCATCCACATTGCTGACGCAAATAGGCTTATCACCGCCTACGCGCGCATCGGGGTCCGAAGCGGCTTCATAGACTTCATCCATAAACTGGCGAAAGCCTGCTTTGGTTTGATAGATCACGACCGTTTCTGTGTTGCGACGAACGCCATCATGATCCGTGAACTCTATGTGGTTTTTGGAAAACGCCTTGACAATCGCCCCTATGGTCGTGTCCTGCGGCATGTAAGTGCCATGCTCAATATTCTTAATGGTCTCAGCCGACAAGCCGGACGCTTTGGCAAGCTCAGAGCGCGTCCAGTTCAACAGCCCACGGGCCGCACGGAGTTGTGCCGGTGTTATAATCATGGTTTGGCAACCTTTATTACATTGACGTTTGTTGATAACTTATTTTCAGCCCCTATTTCAAGCCGCGATTCACTTTCATGCATTCCCCTTTTATTTGCAAGGGACATTTCCTTCCTTATTAACCAAAAAAAAGAGGCCTTAGCAATTTAAAAACCTGTTGATTTGCTCCTAAAAAATAGGCGATAAACAGCGCCAGCCCTTCGCCTTATGTGAGAGGAACCGAATCATTAACTTTTTTAGGATTTTTCCAACCATGCCAAAAACAGCTTTAGCAACAAGAATTGCGTCTTTAAAAGACCAGTACAAGACCTATATGCAGGAACCTGTTCTGGCCAATAACACTTGTGCGCCTTTATGTTTTGAGGAGATGGTCTCGCTTACGGCCATGATTTCTTATGTCGCGCACCTCACGGGCCGGAGCGAATACCGGATCGAGCGCATTCTTTCCGACCGCTTTTCCGTTCCCAACCCCAAATGCCTTACGCAAAGCCAATACGACGACGCCATCCGGTTTATGGCAGATCAGGTTCCGCTTGAAGCGAAAAACGCTTAGCCCCTCCCCCCGAGGATGACAAAAGAGGAAAAGTTGCACATATATAAAGACGGTGCTAAATTGCGCCACGCTGGAACTGTGCGGCGATTCTTCAGCGCGTGCGGGATTTGAGCTTTTACCCTAACTGCCACTTTTGAATGAATGTTGTGACCCATGGCCTCTCCCGCTGAAACGCTCGCCGCGAGCCTTAATATGTCCACCTTTAGCAAGGCGACCGAGCTTAAAAAGCGCATCTGGTTTACGCTTCTTGCCCTGATTGTTTATCGCCTCGGCACTTATATCCCTGTCCCAGGGATTGATCCTGTGGCGCTCAGCCAGATTTTCTCACAGCATGCGGGCGGCATTCTCGGCATGTTCGATATGTTCGCCGGCGGCGCTTTGATGCGTATGACCGTCTTTGCCCTTGGTGTTATGCCTTATATTACGGCCTCGATTATCGTCCAGCTTCTTTCAGCCATCGTTCCGGCTTTTGAAGCCATGAAGAAAGAGGGCCAAGCCGGACAGCTGCGCATGAACCAATATTCGCGTTACCTTACGGTTATGTTCGCGGTCGTGCAGTCTTACGCTTTGGCCGTAGGGCTTGAAACCATGGGCGGCGTAGGCTCTGCCGTGATAGACCCCGGGTTCTTTTTCCGCATCAGCACCGTCATCACCCTGACGGGCGGTACCGTCTTTCTGATGTGGCTGGGTGAGCAAATCACGGCGCGCGGCATCGGCAACGGCGTTTCCATGATTATCTATGCCGGTATCGTGGCGAACCTTCCGCACGCCATGGCCACAACGCTGGAGCTTGGCCGCACCGCCGCGCTTTCCACCGTATTTATTCTTTTCCTGCTGGTTTTGATCGTGGCCGTCCTTGCCATTTGCGTGTTTTTCGAGCGCGCGCAACGGCGCATTTTGGTCAACTACCCCAAACGTCAGGTTGGCAACCGCGTCTATGGCGGCGAGTCCTCGCATATGCCTTTGCGCCTTAACACCTCGGGCGTTATTCCTCCGATTTTTGCAAGCTCGCTTTTGCTGTTCCCCTTGACGCTGGCCAGCTTTACGGATGTGCAGCAAAAAGGCGGCTGGCTTGCCGACCTTGTCGCCGCCATGAGCCACGGACAACCTCTGTTTATGATACTCTATGCGCTGCTGATTATCTTCTTTGCTTTCTTTTATACGGCTGTCGTCTTTAATCCTTCGGACACGGCGGAGAATCTGCGCAAATATGGCGGCTTCGTCCCTGGCATCCGCCCGGGGAAAAACACGGCTGACTATTTTGACTATGTGCTGACAAGACTCACAGTGCTTGGCGCGCTCTATCTGGTAGCGATCTGCCTTTTGCCCGAGATTTTGATGTCCGCAAAAAATCTTCCTTTCTATCTTGGTGGTACATCGCTTTTGATTGTGGTCAGCGTGACGATTGACACAATCTCGCGTATCCAGTCCCATTTGATTGCGCACCAGTATGAGGGCCTGATTAAAAAATCACGCGCCGGCGCCGCACCTGCAAGATTCAAAGGCAGAAAGAGGTAAGTTATGAATATCCTCCTTCTTGGCCCCCCGGGTGCCGGCAAAGGAACCCAGGCGCGCCTTCTTGAGGAAAGATACGGGATGGTTCAGATCTCGACCGGCGACATGCTGCGGGCCTCCATCAAGAATAATGAGCCTCTGGGGCGTGAAGCAAAATCCTACATGGACAAGGGTCTTTTGGTTCCCGATGATTTGATGATCCGCATGATCGCCATCCGCATTGGGGAGCCTGACTGCGCAAAGGGCTTTATCCTTGACGGCTTCCCGCGCACGGTGGCGCAGGCACAGGCGCTGGACAGGATGCTGTCGGCCAAAAAAACAAAGCTTAATTATGTGGTTGAGCTTGCCGTTGATGATGACAGGCTGGTTGAGCGTATTTCCGGCCGCTTCACCTGCGGCGACTGCGGCGAAGGCTACCACGATATGTTCAAGCCCACAAAAGCCCCGAGCGTCTGCGACATCTGCGGCGGCACGAATCTCACCCGCCGCGCGGATGATAATGCCGAAACGATCAAAACCCGACTCAGCGCCTATCACGAGCAAACAGCCCCCATCCTTCCTTATTACAAGGCCAAGGGTTCGTTAAAAATTATCGATGGTATGGCCCCCATGGATCACGTCCAGACGAAGCTTGTCCAACTCCTTGGTTTAAAATGATAATTCCTTCCCTTCCGCAGCCGGCGCCAGCTGATTTTTGATCGCTGCGTGTGCCGTATTTTAACCATACGGCAATATATTTGTGCGAAAAACCGAAGAGGTGCTGTCTTCTTCCAAAGACTGCACGGGGTCGATTCGGAATCAGGTCTGTCAACTGGGGAGAAAAAATGTGAGTCAACTATCGCAACTCAAGATTCTCATTGCGGATGACCATTTTCTGGTGCGTCAATTTGTGCGCAACACGCTTCAGGAAGCAAAAGTCACCAACATCCAAACAGCAGCCGACGGCAACGAAGCCATCGACATGGTGCAAAAAGCCAAAGAAGTCAACCAGCCTTACGACATCGTTTTTCTTGACTGGAACATGCCTACTGTTTCGGGACTTGAGGTGCTGAGCTATTTCCGCAATCTTCCTGAATATGAGGAAACAGCCTTCGTCATGCTTACGGCGGAATCAGAACAACAAAACATCATGAAAGCCATTAAAGCCGGCGCAACCTCATACATCATAAAGCCCGTATCCCCCGGCGATCTCAGCAAAAAACTCGTTGAGATTTACCAGTGGATTCAAAGGCGTCGGCAGAAAAGCGCGAGCCTGCGCTAAGCTCTTAAAAAGATGTGCGTGAGGAGATTGATGCAAAATCTGAAACTTGATGAACATTTGTCACATGAGATAGCTGCCGCCGTCAAAGCCGCGCTTTCAACGACATTTGGCGTGGAAGTTGTCCCGGGGCAACCTGAAATCGGTCGCGGCATGGTCTCGCTTGTGGGCGATGTTTCCGGCGTGATCGCGCTTGTGCAGGAAGGGCTTGAAGGTACGATGACCCTGTGCATGACTTTTGAAACGGTGCGCGATCTTCTGCCGCGCGTTGTGGGCAATGCTGTATCCGTCACGCGCGAAATGACGGTCGATGCGGTGGGCGAGATCACCAACATGATCTTCGGCCAGATCAAAACACAGCTGAACAAACGCGGCTACGGCCTAAAGCTCGGCATTCCGAGCGTTGTGACGGGCAAAGGCCATTTTGTCAGCCAGTTCCATCGCGGCCCTTACATGATCGTGCCCTTTTACCTTGACGGGCAGCTTTTCCAAGTTCATGTCGCCCTTTACGGTAACAGCAAAGATGACAGTCCTATAGCAAAGAGTTCCTGATAAATCTTCCCATCCCCGAGTAGGAAACGATGACAGAAGATATTAGCGCAGACGATTTTATACAAACCCCGCCAGCCGCCACGCGCGGCGCGCGCAATGATGCCGTTTTAACGGAAGCCGTCCGTCACGTTGATGTCATCCATACCTCGCTTGCCGGCATGGCGGCGATTGTCCTCATGCTACTGGCGGCGGTTTCCCTTCCTGTTTTCGACCGTCCGCCGGTGACGCAGCTCTGGGCGTTCTGGGTTATGACGATGGCCTCTTTTGCGGGGATCACAGGGCTCTATATCGTGAACCTCCGCGTGCATAAGCATATGACGGACCAGGCGCGGATGACGGAAGTGCTTGTCAACTCGCTCGGGCAGGGATTCCTTTTCTTCACAAAAAGCGGCGAGGTCGGGCCCATTTATTCGCAAGCCTGTCTGGATCTTCTTGAAACGACTCCTTCGGGCAAAAATATTCTGGATGTCCTGCGCACACCGGAAGAAGAAAAGGCCGGCTTTCAGGAATGGATCAATGTTCTTTTCGAACCCGATCAGGCGCTAAGCTTTGATGATGTCATCCGGTTTTTCCCTGACTATTTCCCGCATACACATGGTCGGCGCGTGGCTTTGGTCTATAACCCCATCTACGGCAAGAACGATGAGCTTGTTCAGGTCGTGATGATTGCCACAGACCAGACCGAAGAATACGCCGCGCGCGAAGCCGCTAAGCGTCAGCAAAACTTTGCTGAAATGATCTGCAGGATCTTTAAGGATCGCAATCAGTTCCAAACCACACTCATCCATGTCCGTGAGTTTCTTGAATCATCTGCAAAACAAGGGGTCGGCCTTAAAGACGCGGCGCGCCTGCAAAGACAGGTTCACACGCTCAAAGCCACCGTCAAGCAGTTCAACCTTATTGATTTCGGCGAAGTGATGCACGCGGCAGAGAATGATCTGCGCGACCCGACCGTCACAACGGATGAAGAGTTTCTGGGAAGACTTTCCACTGTCCGCCAGAACATCGGCGACGCACTGCGCCGCGTTAAAGATGAGGTAAGCAACCTTATCGGCACCGAATATGAATGGCGCGGCAATGTCCGCGAAATCGGCGAGGATGAGATTTATGCGTTTGCAAATCAAATGATCGAGATGAAAGCCGACCCGAAAGTTGTGAACAGCTATCTGTGGTCTATTGCCGCTGTGCCCATCCGCGATTGCTTCCATACGTTTGAGCGGGAAATGCGTGAGCTTGCCTCCATGCTGGAAAAGCAAATCAAGCCTATCCAGTACGAAGGCGAAAATCCTCATGTTCTCACGCGGCCTATGCAGGAGTTTATCTTTTCCCTCACCCATGTCTGCCGCAATATTGTTGACCACGGCATTGAATCGCCGGTCACAAGGCTTGCGCGCAGCAAAGACGCCGCCGGACAAGTCACCATCGCCACGCATATCCTCAAAGGCGCGGGCGATAAGGGCGACATGCTGCAGATTGTGATTACCGATGACGGCAACGGCATTGATCCCGCGCGGGTACGCGCCAAACTCTCAAGCACGGATCCGGATGGCCCCTGGCAGTTTGAAAATGATGAGGAAGTGATCCAGCACGTCTTTTCTTGGAACTTCTCAACATCGGATACGGTGACCGACATCTCTGGCCGTGGCATAGGGCTTGAAGCCGTGCAGATGGAAGTCAAGAAATTAAACGGCACCATGCGGGTTCATGCAGAGCTCTACAAAGGAACATCCTTCGATATCCGCATTCCCTACGGGGTTTATGAAAACTTCTTTATTCAGGATGTCCAAGCCTCCGCAGCATCATAAAAAGAAGATTTTATCGTGTTTTCAATGGGTTAAGTAGATTTTTGCCCCAAACGCGCTTTAGCCCTCCTGCCCCCTCCGATCCGGACAAAAAAGGGGTTGACAAAATTGTTTGAAATCATTCTTACAGCGCTTGACTCCCGTGGCGCTTGGCCTATACTGCGCCCCTTAGCCTCGTGTGGGAGGCTTTGAGCCATAGGAGAAGGTCTTACCCTGTAATCGCTAAACGACCATGGCCTCACGGTGTGAGGAAATGCCATGTCGTTCTTGTGTTTGCAAAAAAGACGGCATGGCACAAAAAATAATCCACACAAAAGAGCGGATGGTTTGAAAAACAAAACATCCTAAGGACTGGGAGCTTCTTCGTTCGCACATGCGAAAGTGAGGAAGCGTTTGAACCGGTCGTTTTAAAACAGGAGAAGCCGAAGTGGCCCGTATTGCAGGCGTTAATATCCCGGCAGGCAAGCCCCTGCACATTGCATTGCGTTACATCTATGGAATAGGCCCCGCACGTTCGCTTTTGATATGCGGGCGCACGGGTATCGATCCGGTCAAGCGCGTCAACCAACTCACAGAATCCGAAATCCTCCGTGTCCGCGAAGATATCGACAAGAACTATAAGGTCGAAGGCGATCTTCGCCGTGATGTTTCGATGAACATCAAGCGCCTGATGGATCTTGGTTGCTATCGCGGCCTGCGTCACCGCAAAGGTCTGCCGGTTCGCGGCCAGCGCACGCACACCAACGCGCGCACGCGCAAAGGGCCCGCCAAGGCGATCGCCGGCAAGAAGATTGCCACACGCCGCTAGGCATAAAGAGTGCTTGATAAGCGCTATCGGTTTGACATTGTTTTAAAGCAAAGAAAGTAGAGAAGTCCATGGCAAAGGAAAAAAAGGGAAAAGCAGCAGCAGCTTCCCGTCTTCGCCGCCGCGAAAGGAAAAATATCGTCAGCGGCGTTGCTCATGTTAACGCGACATTCAACAACACAATCGTCACGATCTCTGACTCGCAGGGCAATACGATTTCTTGGTCGTCTTCGGGATTGATGGGATTCAAAGGCTCGCGCAAATCAACGCCCTATGCGGCGCAGATGGCAGCCGAAGATGCCGGCAAGAAAGCGATGGAGCACGGCATGCGCACGGTCGAGGTTGAGGTCAAAGGCCCGGGCTCAGGCCGCGAGTCAGCCTTGCGCGCTCTGCAGTCTGTCGGTTTTACCGTTACAACAATTCGGGATGTCACGCCCATTCCACACAACGGCGTGCGTCCCCGTAAACGCCGCCGCGTCTAAGGGATGTATTGATACAGGTTTTATTTTTCTTTTTCTCGAACCACAATGAGGTTGATCCGTGTTGCAGAAAAATTGGAAAGCGCTCATTCAGGCAAATAAACAAGTCATGGCCTCTGATGATCCGGGTCATTTCGGCACGCTTGTTGTTGAGCCGTTGGAGCGTGGTTTTGGCACGACGCTGGGCAATGCCCTGCGCCGTATCTTGCTGTCTTCGCTGCAAGGGGCGGCTGTGACGTCCATTCAGATTGAAGGCGTGCTGCATGAGTTTTCGTCCGTCCCGGGCGTGCGCGAAGACGTCACCGACATCATCCTGAACATCAAAAGTCTGGCGCTGCGCATGCACACAGACCAGCCGCGCAAGATCCGCCTGCGCGTGCAAGGCCCGGGTGAAGTTCTGGCCAGCCAGATTGAAACGGGCTCTGATATTGAGATCATGAATCCCGATCTCGTGATCTGTAATCTGGATCGTCAGGCGCATCTGAATATGGAAATGATGGTTGAAACAGGCAAAGGCTATGTCTCGGCCGCCACGCTGCGCAAGGAAGACACGCCGATCGGTTTGATTCCTGTCGATGCTCTTTTCAGTCCGGTGCGCAAAGTCTCCTACAAGGTTGATAACAGCCGCGTGGGACAGGTGACGGACTATGACAAGCTCACGCTGGAAGTGGAAACAGACGGCTCGGTGACGCCCGAGGACGCCGTGGCCGTGGCCGCGCGTATCCTGCAAGATCAGCTGCAGCTGCTTATCAACTTCGAAGAACCCCGCGCCGCACAAGCGCAGGAGCAAACGGCAAGCGACCTGCCCTTCAACCGCCATCTTCTGCGTAAGGTGGATGAGCTGGAGCTTTCAGTCCGCTCAGCCAACTGCCTGAAGAACGACAACATCGTTTATATAGGCGATCTTGTTCAAAAGACCGAGAGCGAGATGCTGCGCACCCCGAACTTTGGCCGCAAGAGCTTGAACGAGATCAAAGAGGTTCTCCAGCAAATGGGCCTGAGTCTTGGCCTTCAAATCCCCAACTGGCCGCCTGAAAATATCGAAGATCTGGCCAGAAAGCTTGAAGAGCCGTTTTAATATAACACAGCGCGCTGATACTGAATGCAGGTCAGCGCCAAAGGACAATCAATCCTCTCCTGCACATCACAGGGGACAACGAAAAGGAAAGGAAACATCGTCATGCGTCATAAAGTAAGAGGCCGCAAACTCAACGTCACAACAAGCCACCGGCGGGCGATGTTTGCCAATATGGTCTGCGCACTGATTAAGCACGAGCAGATCAAAACCACACTCCCCAAAGCCAAAGACCTGCGCGCGGTGGCCGAGCGCATGATTACCCTCGGCAAAAAAGGCACGCTGGCGGATCGCCGCCGCGCCTTTGCCTTTCTGCGGGATGACGCTGTCGTGGCCAAGCTTTTCACAGTGATTGCCGAACGCTACAAGGCGCGCGCGGGCGGTTATACGCGCGTTTTAAAGGCCGGCTTCCGCTATGGTGACGCCGCACCCATGGCCTATATCGAGCTGATGGATCGCGATGTTGAGGCCAAAGGCAAAGACAGCGGCCCCATACAGAAGGATGAAGCGCTCGATGAAGCGCTTGCGCCGGAGGCGTCCGCCCCTTAAACTGACGCAGGAATCACTGCTTAGAGAGAGGGCCTTTATGACCGGAAAACATGCATGCCTAAAGGCCCTTTTCCTGTCCTTTTTGGCGCTTAGCGCCTGCACACCGGCGCAAAGATCCAACGAGACCTACCGCAACGGCCAAGGCGAGGTGACGATTCTGGAAACGGACAACGAATCCTGTACCCGCGCCTGCAACAATGACTTTGACCGCTGCGCCTCGACCAACGCTGCCACCCGCCAAACCTTTGAAGACAGGATCTTCAACAAAATGTTCGGCGCCAAAGGCGACTGCCGCGCAGATCTAAGACGATGCTTGGCCCGCTGCCAAAGGGTTCTAAGCATAAACGGCCCTGACGCCGAATAAGCCTCTGATTCTACTATGAAAGTAAAAAGCCTTGTGTTTCACAAGGTTTTTATATGCTATAAAAACTTGTTTTTCCCACTTTAATCACGAAAGGCTTTTGAAATGTTCGGCGTACAATCCTTGTCTAAAATTGCAGACTCTTTTGACCTTTGCCACGCGGCTACCAAAAAGATGGAAACACAAATGGCGCTCCGCTGTTTTAAGGCAAACGCCAAAGATCTATGCTGGGATCAGAAAGATCTTCTATTTCCAAACGCCTCTTTAACAAAAGCTTTCGTCAGCCTCTCCACTGAGCATCAAAACGCATTGGTTGATTTTTTCCAGTTGAAGCCTTTGTCCGTCACCCCCCAAAAATTAATCAAATGCGATGAATGTATTCAGAAAACGGAAAGTCACTTGAAAGGGAATAACATCTCGCCTATCGAGTTCTACCTCACGGCCACTTGGATGGGTGGCAAGGCAGAAACCATGAGAAAACAATTCCTGCTGGCCAAGGACTTGAAAAGAACGCATGCCAAAGAAATCAAGGCAAGAGGCAAGGAGATAGCATCCATTATGCTAAAGCCCCCCGTCACCCTTACTAACGGATAACCCAAAACACTTTCTAACCATGAAAGGCTTTTGAAATGTTAAAAACCTTTAATGACCTCCAAAACTCTTTTGACCTGTGCGAACAGGCCGCGCCCAAAGCGACAAAAGCGGCTCTCATTCGCTTCAAAGAAAACGCTGAAATGCTATGTTGGGGCGACGGTAAATATCTTGTATTCCCAACATCTCATCTAACAATGGCCTTTATACGCCTGCCGGATGAACAGCAAAACACATTGGTTGATTTTTTTAAATTGAAGCCCCTTCATGCCGCAACGCCTGAAGAAGTCAAAGCAAAAGGCAGAGAAATAGCGCGGCTGCTGTTAGATAGAAAGCATCAACCCGCTTAATAAAAGGATCACATGACAGAGATAAGAAAATCAAAATGACGGATAATTTTATAGATCTTGAAAAGGTTGCGGAAAGCTGGAAAACACGGGCTGGCGTGACGCCGGAAAAGACCGTGAAACTTTTTAGCCGCCTTGCCGAAACTTTAACATCCCCCCTTGAATCCTCAGCCTTCGTAAAAACCATCACGGACGCCTACATGGATCTTAGGGTTGAAAAACAACGCGAACTTTCAACATCTTTCGGCTTGGAATGGGCTTCTCCCATAGAAACACAAAAAGAATGGGATGGCCATAAGGCTAATATTTTGAGTAAATCCAAAAGGACAAAACTCTCAAGTTTAGTAGAAAACCGCTATACCCAAAAAGACCGCCCACAAAAGAAAATCGCCACCCTATTGTCCAATAACCACCAAGCCCAAACCCTTCTCGACCTCCACAACAACGCCACAAAGCGTCAGGCCGAAACCATAGCCGCGCTCCTCCTCTCCCCCGAAAGGATGGAAAAACAGCTACAGCTAAAGCGCTCTGACACACTTACGCCTACACCATCGTAAAGAAAATCAAAATGACAGATACACATATTATAAATCTCAAAAATGTTATGAGAAGTTGGAACCTGTGGATCAAAAAAGGCCCGAAAGAGACTGTGAAGGCTTTTTTGGATTGCGCCAAGGATTTATATCAAAAGAAAGCAACCGATAATCAGATTCAGGCTCCAGCATTTATAGAAGCTATTACGGACGCTTACAAAACCCTTGATGTTGAAAAGCAAATAGAGCTTTCAACCTCTCTTGGTTTCAAATGGATTTGGCCTATAAACACACAAAAAGACTTTGATAGGAATAAAGCTAATATTTGAGCGAACCCGCCGAAACTGAAATCTTGAACATAGCAAAGGCATGCTACAAAACCACGTCACCGATTCCTTCGCATACCCTTAATATATGGGCGTTTCATACCTCGGCCAAAGCGCGTCTTAAAAAGCAGAGCCAAACAGTAGCGTTCAACGCCATGTCAATAGCCGCTTTCCTCGAAAGCCCCAAAAAGATGAAAAAACGGCTACAAGCGCTTTCTACCTAATCCCGCACCATCGTAAGCCGCAGGAAATGCGCCGAGCAGGAGATGCACGGGTCATAATTGCGGATAGCCTGCTCGCACAGCAAGGTTAGGTCGCGGTCATTCTTATCAAGATTTCGCGCAATGACGCCTTCAAGATCACGCTCGATCTGCGGCTGGTTCTGCGCTGTGGGTGACGAAATCACCGCGTTCAAAACCCGTCCATCAGAGTCAAGCTTGTAGGAATGATAGCACACGCCCCGTGGCGCCTCACTCGCGCCATAGCCTGTGGCGGCCGCCGGCGAGCTGGGAACAAAGGGCGCTTTAGGTTTCTTGTACGCTTCAATAAGTCGGATGGCTTCCTCGCAGCAATAAACCGTCTCAACCATGCGCACAAGAATGCTTTTGAAGGGGTTGTAGCAGGTCTTGTCCAGCCCCATCGCCTTGGCCGCCTTTTTGGACAGGTCGGTAAGGAAATCATAATTATTGTTATACCGCGCCAAAGGCCCCGTTAAATAAGGCTGGTTGCCATCCACCGTGCGGCCCGTCAAGGCCGAGCTGTGCTGGATATGAACCTCTTTAAAGACCTTGTGATAGTCGGAAACCGGAAAGCTCTGCCCACGATTGGTCTTAATGCCGCCTTCCATAATGGCATAAACTTCCGGATGCGCCATGGAAACGCAGGTATAGTCATATTCGAAATCCGGAAAATGGAAGGTCGCAAAAAGCTTGCCGATGGCCAGCGAAGCCTCAATCCCCCATTTAAGTTCCGGTATCAGCGCCCTTAAATCATCAGCTTCCGGAAGCTTGTAAAAGCCGCCCACCCGTGTGTTCACAGGATGGATAGCGCGCCCGCCGCCGATCACTTCCAAAAGGTCGTTGCCAAGCTTTTTCATGCGTAGCGCATTGGCTACAACATCTTTATTCGTGGCCGCAAGCTGCAGGACATCATCAAGCCCGAGAAAATCCGGCGCATGAAGCATGGCGGCGTGCAGAACATGGCTTTCAATCCATTCCCCGCAATACATAAGACGGCGGAGATCGTGAATATCCTGCGGAATCTTGACGGAAAGAGCATCTTCCATCGCATGCTGCGAACCCATCAGATAGGCCATGGGGCAGATGCCGCAAATGCGCGCGGTGATGTCGGGCACTTCAAGATAGCTGCGCCCCTGCAAAAAGGCCTCGAAAAAACGGGGAGGCTCAACAATGCGGAACTTGCACTCTTTGACAATGCCGTCCTGAACGCGCACATACAAAGCGCCTTCACCTTCGACACGGGAAAGTTCATCCACCTCAATAACGCGGGTGAGGTTTTTCTTTGATGCCTTTGCGGCTTGAGGCTTAACCTTTGTTGCCATGAAGGAACTCCTTTGACATGATCAGTCGTATATTTCACTCGTTTCGCGGAAAGCAACAGCATTGGCGTTGTAGGAGCGGAAAAAGTCCCTGATCTCGCGCTTGCTCATACCAAGCCGTTCCAGCTGACGCGCCAAAGACGCGCCGTTGGCAGCTTCGGAAGGCCCAAAGCACCCGAAACATCCGCGATCCGTTGTAGGACAAATATTCCCGCATCCCGCATGCGTCACCGGCCCCAGACAGGGTATCCCCTTGACCACCATCAAACAGACCGTCCCGCGCCTTTTGCACTCAATACACTGCGAAACATGCGATATGTTGGGCGTGCGGCCATTGAGCGTTGCGTTGATAACCTCAAGAAGCTGCATCTTGTTGATCGGGCAGCCGCGAAGTTCATAATCCACCGGCACATGATCCTGAATGGGGGATGATGTTTTCAGCGTATGAATATAATCCGGCCTTGCATAAACCGCGCGGGTATAAGCATTAACATCAGCAAAGTTACGCAAAGCCTGAATACCGCCGGACGTGGCGCAGGCGCCGATGGTAATCAGCGCTTTAGATTGCTCGCGGATTTTGCGGATGCGCTTGGCGTCATGTTCGGTCGTAATCGAACCTTCCACCAGCGAAATATCATAAGGCCCTTCAATCTTCGCGCTTGTGGCTTCAAGGAAGTAGGCGATCTGGATCTCACCCACAACGTCCAAAAGCTCATCCTCACAGGACAAAAGGCTGAGCTGGCAGCCGTCACAAGAGGCAAACTTCCACACTGCCACTTTAGGCTTGGCGCGCCCGGGCTTGGCAGATGTTTTGGGCTTTGCTTTTTTGTTGAGCATGGCGTTCATGGTCTAAAGCTCCTCAATATTAAAGCTTTTTGCGATTTGATCGAAACGGTACACGGGGCCGTCCCGACAGATAAACTCCGGCCCCCACTGGCAGTGCCCGCAGAAGCCCACAGCGCATTTCATGCTGCGTTCCATGGAAACATAGATGTGATCGTTGGTCACGCCACGATCGTTAAGAGCCTTGATCGTGGTGCGCATCATGATCTCAGGCCCGCAAGTGTAGGCGACGGTGTTTTTGGGATCAAACCCGCCCGAAGCAATCAGCTTGGTCACAAACCCGACGCGCCCCTGCCAGTTGCCCGTGGCATGATCCACTGTGACTTGAACATCAAGATCAAAACGCGATTTCCACCGCGCAAGCTCCTTGGCGTAAAGCATATCCTCAGGCGTGCGCGCGCCGACAAGAATAACAATATTGCCGTAACGATGCCGATCCGCAAACGCCTGATAAATGGCAGGGCGCAAAGGCGCAAGGCCAATACCGCCCGCGACAAAAACCAGATCCTTGCCGTCCGCTACATCCAAAGGCCAGCGCGTGCCGAAAGGCCCGCGCAACCCGACAGTCATGCCGGGCTTAAACGCGCTCATCGCCTTGGTGACATTGCCGACAATGCGGGTCGTGTGCAAAATCTCGCCCGACTGAGCCGCATCACCGCTGACGCTGATAGGAACCTCACCCACGCCGAAGACGTAAAGCATATTGAACTGCCCGGGCGCAAAAAAGGCCGGACAGCCATCCAGAGGTTCAAGCCTCATGCTGAACGTATCGGCAAGCTCTTTCCAGATTTCGACAACCTTAAAGGGGCGTGGCACCATGGGGCCAGTCTCCGCCGTATAGCACCGACAGTTTCCCTTGCATGAAGACTGTTTGGTCATGTCTGACACTCCTCGCTTTTCTTAATCGCTGCGGCCTCTTGCGTGATATCAATGCCAACCGGACACCAAGTGATACAGCGCCCGCATCCCACACAGCCCGACAGGCCGAACTGATCCCACCAGCTTGAAAGCTTGTGCGTCATCCACTGGCGATAACGCGACTTGGTTTCCTTACGGATCGGGCCGCCATGGATGTAGCTGTAATCAATGGAAAAGCATGAATCCCACGTCCGCCAGCGCTCGGTGTGGTCGCCGGTAAGATCCGTGCGTTCCTCAACATTGCTGCAAAAACAGGTCGGACAGACCATGGTACAGTTAGCGCAGGACAAGCAGCGCGAGGCCACATCCTCCCACCGGCTATGCGTCAGGTTGTTTTTGAGGAGAGGATTGACATCCGCCACCATCGTGCGGCCCATCTGCCCCCTTGCCTTTTCAGCCTGAGTCTTGCGTGCGACAAGATCCTGATCCTTGGCCGCTTCGAACGGCAGCAGAGCAAGGATCAACCCGCCGCGCTCACTGCCCACCTCAATCAGGAAATGATGCTGCGAGCCTTCCATGATTTCCGTCAAGGCAAGATCAAACCCTTCGCCATGACGCACATGAGGATCGCCCCCCATGGAAACGCAAAAACAGGTTTTGCCCGCGCGGCGGCAGTTGACGGCAATAATCAAGGACTTCTTGCGCCGCTCAACATAATAAGGATCAGAGAAGATGCCCTTGTCATGCTGATCCTCCCGCGCGAAGCCGAAGACGCGGTCTTGCACGATAATCGCGCGAAGCTCACAGGAGCGCACGCCGATAAAGGCATAAGAAGGCGCTTCTTCTGCCGGTTTTTCCACTTCAAAATGGCCCTGTTCCTTGCTGGCGCCCCACAGCTTGTTCTGAGGCGGGAAGAAATAGCGCTTGGGACTTGTCGGGCCGACCAGATAATCGAAAAAGGCACCTTTGGTGCCCTGAACAAGGCGGTAAGTACCGCCATCCTGATCGTCCGCCCAGCCTATGGGGAAATCTTTGGTTGTATTGATTTCCTGATAAACAACAGCGTCATCCTTGACGGTCGGGCCGATGGTTGTGTAGCCGACTTGCTTGAGCAAGGCGACCAGAGCCTCCAGCCCATCAGGTCCCACGCGGACAACTGTCCCCTCTGGTAACGCTTGTTGAACGGATTTTTGTGATTGGGTCAAACCACACCTCCTGCAAAAAAAACTATCAGAGCCAGATAGCGCAAAAAGAACATAAAGCGCCGCGAAAAGGAAGATCTGCTCAGACAGATCGAATCAGACAGCCTTGGAACTTGAGATCATCCTAAACAAAAACCATGACGATTAAAAGACCGTTAAAGAACCCAACTTATTTTTTCGATTCTAACCCGAAAAGATCATAAAAAGATGCACGTTCCTGCCAGCGCTGATCAGCCTTGACATTTAAAAACAAATGTACGCGACAATCAAACTGCGTTTCCATCTCCTGCCGCGCGGCTTGGCCGATGGAACGGATCTTTGCGCCTTTTTTGCCAAGCACCATCGCACGATGAGAATCTTTAGCGACAACAATCTGTTGATGGATGTGCAGTGCACCATCCTTGCCTGCCGCCCAGCTTTCCGGCAACACAGCCGCGCCGTAGGGCAGCTCCTCATGCAGCTGCAAAAGAAGCTGCTCGCGCGTGATCTCGGCAGCGCAAAGCCTTTCGGGGAGATCCGTCAACTGGTCGGCGGGAAAAAGCCAAGGCCCCTTGGGCATGCATGCCAAAAGATGGGTTTTAAGCGCATCCATCCCGTCACCGCTTAAAGCCGAGATCATAAAAACATCATCAAACAACCCGCTTTCATGAAGTTTTGCACTTAAAGGCAAAAGCTTTTCAACCTTGATCCTGTCGCTTTTGTTAAGAACAAGCGTGGCCTTGAGCTTTCTGTGCGCAAGAACTTCAAGAATATTGCTTGCTTTTTCGTGCGCGTCCTTGGCCGCAGCATCCAAAATCACGACAATACTGTCCGCCTGATCCAAAGACTCCCACGCCGCGCGCACCATCGCTTTTTCAAAGCGCGTTTTGGGACGGAAAATCCCGGGCGTGTCCAGAATACCCATCTGAACATCCCCTTGTGTTAAAATCCCAAGCGTGCGCATGCGCGTGGTCTGCGCCTTGGGCGTCACAATGGAAAGCTTTTCGCCCAAAAGCCGGTTGAGCAAAGTCGATTTCCCCGCATTCGGCGCGCCTAAAAGAGCAACAAAACCGGCAGAACTATTCATAAGCGATCCAGAATCTCAAGCAGGCAGGCGGCAGCTTTTTTCTCGGCCTCGCGCTTGGATTTGGCGCTGCCTTCACAGGATTCAAATCCCTGAAGAGAAACGCGCACCGTAAAGGCAGGCGCATGCGAAGGCCCATCCTGACTGATGACTTCATAAACAGGCAAAGGAAGGCCTCTTTTCTGCGCAAACTCCTGAAGGCGCGTTTTGCTCTCGGACGGCGCGGTTTCAACATGCAGAAGATCAGCCCAGTGCTTTTTGATAAAGGCCTCAGCCACAGGCAGCCCGCCATCCAGATAAAGCGCGCCGAGCAGCGCTTCCATCGCATCCGGCAGCGCCGCAAGATTTTTATTTGATGAAGCCACCTTGTCAGCCCGCGAAAACAAAAGATGAGGCTGCAAGTCAATCCCCTGCCCCACATCGCGCAGCGCATCACTGTTGACAAGGGCCACATGACGCTTGGCAAGCTCGCCCTCCGCAGCATCCGGATAGCTTTCCAAAAGCCACTGCGCAATCACCAAAGCCAAAACGCGGTCGCCCAGAAACTCAAGCTGCTCATAAGAGTCCGACGCGCGAAAAGAGCGATGAGTCACCGCGCGGCGCAGCAACCGCAGATCACGAAAATGATAGTCCGTTTTCGCGCATAAATCTTCAAGACTTTGCGGCGTGTCGGCGTAAGAAGAAGAAAGATCGTTTTTGGTCATGCTGCCTTATTTATGTGATGGATTTAAACAGCCGTCCCCACCTTATGCCGAAAGGCCACTTCCACACCTGCCAGAAATGCACGTCTTTTTTAAAGGAAAGGAAGATGATCTCGGCACGGCCCACAAGATTGTCCGCCGGCACATAAGAAACATGAGGCGTGCGGCTGTCCTGCGAGTTGTCGCGGTTATCGCCCATGGCAAAATAATGCCCTGCGGGAACTTCAAAGACCGGCGTGTTGTCAAGATCGCGGTCATCGCCTTCCTCACGAATAATGTGGCTCCGCCCATTGGGAAGGGTTTCAATATAATCCACAGCATGAAGGTGAGGCGTCAAATAAGCCGCAGCCACATGCTCGTCAAGCGGCGTGCGGGGAACCAGAACATTATTAATGTACAAACGCCCCTGTCGCATTTGAATGCGATCGCCGGGAAGACCTATAATGCGCTTGATATAATCCGTGCGGTTGTCTGCGGGAAGCTTGAACACCGCCACATCGCCGCGCTCCGGCGAACGGCCAAAAAGACGCCCCTCCATGGGCAAAAGACCGTAAACAGTCGAAAGGCTGCTATAGCCGTAAGAAAACTTCGAAACAAAAAGATAATCGCCGATAAGCAGCACCGGCTCCATCGAGCTTGAAGGGATATTAAAAGGCTCAAACGCAAATGTCCGCACGCCTATGGCGATGATAGCCGCGATAATAAAAGTATGGATCAACTCATCAAGCCCATCACTGACCTTGTGAGTCATTGATCTGGTCGCCGGTTTTTCTTCAACGGCGTTTTCTTCTTCACGCATATCCTCGTTCATAAATATTCAATCCTCTCTCACAGCTTCAAGAATGACAAAAGCCTGCGCCATGGGGTAATCATCCGAGATCGACAAATGCACACGTCCCCGCCATCCCATCGGAACCATGGATTCAAACCGCGCTTTGGCGCCGCCGGTTAAAACCATTGTCGGCTGACCCGAAGGAAGATTAACAACCCCCATGTCGCGGAAATAAACCCCTTGCCTGATACCAGTGCCCAAAGCCTTAGCACAAGCTTCTTTGGCAGCGAAGCGTTTAGCATAAGTTAAAGCCGGTGCCACACGGCTTGCGGCTCGCGCCTGTTCCTGAGCCGTAAAAAGCCGCTGAACAAACCGCCCCCCAAAGCGCGCATAAGCCTTTTCAATACGGCGCATATCAAGAAGATCGCTTCCAATGCCAAGTATCATGGTGATTTTTCCCAAATGAGCTTTTTCATTACACACCTCGCGATTAAACCTCAAGATTTGATTTCTGGCCAGCAAGAACGCCTTCACTCCTCTCAATTTCTCTTTATTTTACTATGGCTAATACGCCGTTAATATGTTTTCGCCCTGATTCTACCTATAATAGGTAAGAATAGACCTTTTTTTGGTAGGTGCGAGGAAATCGTTAACGATTTGTAAACCATTGAAATCGAATTAGTTTCAGGATTTTGTGATATAATCATGACATGTGTTGCTTTAGTGATTTGACGCCCTTGAGGGTTCGCATGAAAGCATTTGAACAACGAAAAAGGAGAGTTTAAGATGTTTTTGAACACTGATCCGTTGGCGTACAACCCAACAATAAATGTCTGGAACCTTGAGTCACCCATGACCAGCAGTCAGCCCATAGAGATATGTTCTTTCGCGTCCGACAATTGCGATGACCAATATTGGCATGGCGGCATCTCTTCATTTAATGGGAAGCTTTTCTTTATTGATTACGACTACAATTCATCTGTAGAGCGTAAAGACGGCACATGGCAAAAAGCTTATACTGTGCGCGCGATTGTTAATATATCAGAGATGCCGTCTGTCTGGAAAGGATTAGATCATGTCAGGCTGGACTCCGATGGTATGGAAAATCGTGCGATCAAAGAAGTTCTTACGGATGGCGGTAAAAAGGAGCTTTGTTTTGCCACTGAAGAAGAGGCAAAGCCTTTTCTCAAAGATTTT
>Ga0123354_10000402_pt1 | contig 41939 bp, 33 predicted proteins | sample TergutLab28metaG_2_FD_97872 | JGI IMG/M metagenome (GOLD analysis project Ga0123354, IMG submission 97872) | Labiotermes labralis P4 segment gut microbial communities from Petit-Saut dam, French Guiana - Lab288 P4 | ecosystem: Host-associated > Arthropoda: Insects > Digestive system > Gut ... | reverse complement strand
TGGGGACCCGTTGCGCTGACCACGTGACACCCCTCTATCCGCAAAAGTTGGCACTAGCTTCGCCGACCGGCGGCGGCCGCTCTGTCGGTATAGTTCGCCTGCGGACTAAGGCCACGGAGTTTAGTTTTTTATATGTTTGGTTACTAATGCCACTCAAAGGGGAGAAAGCAGAGTGATCCAAGGCACATGTTGTTGCACCTTGGGACAGAATTCAAGAGCGGGATGAGTAAAGAGTAAATTTATTTTTCTGATTTTGAATGGGTATACAACCAAATTCACTACTACATGCACAGCTTGAATCACACATTCAGAGAAATGGTTATCCTGTCAGTAACTTAAAAGACCTTGAACATCATATGGGAAGTTTGTGTATGTAATGCCATTAGTGATCATCATGAATTTTTATAAATGTAATATTGTTCATTCCGTGCTTTGTACTTGCAGTCATTTATATACAAATACATATTCATATACAAATGCGCATAATGGAATTACATGTTATACATAAACTTCAACCCACCTACATGTTTCAGCAATAAATTGCCATCCTCAGGGAGATATAAGTACAAAGGAATATTTAATATTATTACATCAATCTCACATGGACAATGTTAAAATATAAAATACATAAAATAGTGTCTATAATACAATAATATGCATGCTATGACTAGTACAATGTTGACATGTTTATGGTTAAAATTCAATGATATGCCTTTGTTTACTATGCGTATTCTGCACCTTCCTACACAGGATACATCATTATAACCCACAGGAGCCTGATCTTTTTTTATTGCAAAAGTGGAGATTGATCATAATAGTCATAGTACCCATATTACTGTATTTGCAGCTGTTATTTTAAATGTTTTATATTTTCACAATATACATGTGAGACTGATGTATTAATATTATTATATATTCCTGTGTATTCACATTTACCTGAAGATGGTGATTTATTGCTGAAACATGTAGGAGGGTTAAATTATGTGTATAACATATGTTTCTATTGTGTGCATTTGTTGGTGTATATATAAATGAATGAATATTTATGTTATAATGTAAGACTGCAAGACAGTTGTTCATGCATGATGATTGGAAGTTACCAATTAAAAAAAGGATATACAAGTGTATGAGAATGAGCTGAAAAGTTTTGCCCCCTCTCATATTTTTTATTAAACCAGTGAAGAATGGATAAAACTGGCTCCACACAGTCATGTTATATCTCCTCTCCACCATACATAACCTTGAAACCACAGCTGTCCAAAACTCCAGTTCAGTGCTAGTCGAAATAGAAGGGTGTGTGGATGTGCGGTGCAAACAGTGCGCTGTTATCGAGTTCTTGAGTGTGGAAAAGTTCCTTCCATCGACACTCAATGCCATATGCAGGCAGTGCATGGGAATAAATATGATGTAAACACATTTATACCTTGGGTATGGCAATTTCAGCACAAAGAAGTGGGAGAAGGAAATTTATATGACAAAGCACAGTCAGGAAGTTCAGGTTGGAATTCAAAAACTTTTGCATAAGCATACTGAAGTTGGAGGAGATGATGTGGAAATGGGATTATGCTCAGTGGTAAATAAAGGTACATTTTTTTACTTAAATATCTCCCTTCATTTTTTATTTACCTGGAGGCAAAACTTTTCAAACCACCCCTATTGAAAGATGTGTTAAAAGTATCATAACCTTTTAATTTTATTTCTTCTACTCAAAGGAGGAATTATATATATTATTCAATGAAGTATTTATGTTTTTAGGCTCAGTATGAAGATCAAATGGCTCATTTAGTAAAACATGGATGGATGCCTGTAGATAAGAACATGCCACCAGTAGCTGGAGCTCTGAGATGGGCCTGTCGGCTGCGGCAGAGAGTAGCAGTACCAGTCAGAAGCTTCAAGATGCTTCAACATCCGTCAGTATTGCAGTGGAAGTGGGAGCTCTGTACCATGTTGAAAGATTCAGAGCAGAAATTTAAAGGAGTCAGATTATTATCTCCCATTATATAATTATAAAGTGGGAATTATGGCACTTAAGACACACGAGTAATGCACATACAGTTCCACTGCCAAAGGCAGGGTACAACTTTAAAATTCTGTCTTTTACATCTCACACTCTTTCATCAGAAATGCTCTAATAATGAACAATTGCACCTTATGTTAAAAAAGTGCCACTGTAAAATTTAAGTTCAGGGGCAGTGCAGTTAGCTTCTAATCTGAAACCAAAGTACTACTAAGAAGTCAGAATTATTTAAAACCCATGGAAAGCTCACAAAGTCTGAAGGTAAGGTGACTTGAATTAGATTTATGGGGTCTTATTAATAATGTTAGAATTGCATTGTATTTTTAAGTTTTAGTCTTTCCCTGCAATGAGTCTGCTGTATCATTAAATCAATATTAGTTTTGTCACAAGCAAACATTAGGTTAAGTTACATTTAATGTGTATAGGTTTTGCTGTTGAGTCATTTGTTTTGTTTTGATCACAGATAACCAGTGCAGTTCAGTATCATTAAATCAATATCAGTTTCATCACAAGCAAAAATTGGGTTAAGTTACATCTGATGTATATAGGTTTTGCTGTTGAGTCATTTGTTTTGTTTTGATCACAGATAACCTCTGCCATTAAGTCTACTATGAAACTCATTCATGTCATACATCCTCCTCAGCACATTCTCTTTGAATGATCACAAAAATACAGTGTGAAGAGCACAAATTAGATTGTTCCATTCTGTAATTTTAATCCATCCTATTACTTCCTCTTACTTGGATTTAATTGTTCTAGTCATTACTGTTTTAAACACCCTGCTTCTACTCCTATATGTAGAAAGATTTCAAATATTCTGTTTCCTTAAGTGTGGTAGTTGGAAAGTTCTCTTGCATGTAAACGTTAAAGAACCGAACTTAGGTGAGTTACAGGTTTCATGTATTACCTTCATGTTTAGTCCCAGTTCAGAACTATTTAGCTGTCTTGTAGATAACACAGTGGGCTGCTGACGTAGCACTTCCTTTTCTGCAGGATAGTCAACTCTCCAGAAGCGACAGTGGTGCTAGCAAAGTATAATCACTTGATGGATTTACTGAATGGATTTGAGCAAGAGGTGTTTGCCAGCTGGGCAGCTTCAGTGCCTGAGCAGTGTGAGAGAAACTTGCAACTATCCCTTCTGACACGTAATGGAATTAAAAATCAGCTAGCTCTCAACTTCCACCCGGAGGTAAACTGTTTCATTGCACAGTATGAATTTGTTAAATTTATTCATCACTGTATAATAAAGAGTAAAATGTATTTGTGTTTAACAGTTATAAGACCATGCTGAATAACAGTTACATCCAGGAAGGAGGAAATTGCCCTTATGTGTTTAGGTTAGGTTAATTTTTGGTTGCTGTCAATGTTTCAGTTATCTTGTTCATAAACTAAAGTGGCCATTTTTTCCTTGGCTTATTCAGGGATGGGGGAGAGCAATGTAACAACAATTAAAATTATGCATATATTACAGTCATGTTTTTATATCTTATACATCTTTACTCTGTTGCTCCATGTGCAACAATGGTCCTGTCACCTGGTTTGGAAGGCTGCTAACAAGATCCAGGGAAGTCCCCATTCCAAAGAATATTATCAGGAAGATGGAATAAAATCAGGAAAATAAGGAGGGGGGGCCAAAATTAATCCAGGCAATAAGTCATATTTCGTGGACTGACCTTGAAAATAAACGTGTGTCATATGGAGTTCAGTGACTGAATTAACTCCAGCTGTTAATAGATTAATTTAATTTAACAAGTGTGTAGGAAGATGTCGTGCATTTTGCAGCCATGATTATAACTGCTTTCAGCATTTTTGCACCATGTTGTATTTTATGTAATAGTACACATTTCAGTCTACATTTTTGTTTGTAATTACATTGTAACTCTGCCATACGTCCATGCTTCATGGTTTCACACCACTGTGTCACCATCATCTGCCATGTAAATATTATTTATATTTTAGTGCACACAGATAAACATAAAAATTAGTAATATACCTAAAATTTTAGATTTATGACTTTTTTTTTTTAAGTTTCAAAGTTATGATGTTTTGAGAAAGAAAACATTTAACTTTTTGTGGTTGTAACAGAACCTCAATCTGGCTATTCAAATTTCCTTTTGCTATCTTACACTGGATTTGGGATTAGGATGAATTTTGGTGTTTTTTTTTTTTACTGCTAAAAATGAAATGGTGCCTTAATTTTCTACACAAATAGTTTGAACTGACAGGACAAAACAAGGTGAAATAATTGGAACTTTGTCATTTAATAATGCAAATTTGATTACACATTGTGCAGTGATATATGGCCTGCATGAAAGTTTATGTGGTGAAGTTTGCATGCACCTTTTATTGCCTACAATTTGTGAAGTCCATGTAACTCATTAGCTGGCTGCTATACTTCGAGAGGTGCATTACCTAAACCTTATGGAGCATGAAGATATACCTGAAGCAGCTCTCCACATGTGTGAACGGGGTGAAACCTTCAGAAAGTATACTTCAAACCTAAATCAGACCATCCAGTGGTAAGTGACATTGTCAATTAAAATCTCTGTGTGAAGTGTGTGTTAAGTGAATATCAGGTTTTAGAAATCTTATTTATCATGCTGTATAAAGTAGTACCCATTTTAAACAAACTATAAAAAGACAGTCAAAATAGTTTTGTTAGCACACATATAGAAACGTGTTTGTTGTAAGTAATGATGTTAAAACATGACCTGTCAGGAGTTCCTCTTAAAATTGTTTTTTTCATCTTGTATTTTATACTTATTGTTTGTAAGTGACCTGTTAATAATTCAGCAACAACAGTTTATTGGTTTAAAATAGCATGTTTGTCTACTAATAGTGACTTAAACAAAACTGTATTTATTGTCACTAAATAGAGAATGTCCACAAAATATTTTTTGTGGTCCACAATGCTGTGTATTTGTATAAGTATGATATGTAATTAATTGAATAAAAAGTGGAATAATGACACAGACTTACAATTTGTGTCAGTAAAGTTCCACATGTAATGTGGCTCTTTCTACTATGTAATGTAGACAGGCACGAAGCTGCCAGAATTACTATAGATGCTGCAGAACACAAGCCATGAAGTTTCTATGTGAAGATGCGTAAATAAATCTATTTGTTTAATTAGATGCCATTACCAGTGCAACAGATTCTGTGTTTTGTGTAAGTCTCAACATTTTTCATGTTCAGCTGATTTTAATTCTAGTAGAGTGTCAAGGATAGCATTATTTTAATTATAAATAAATTGAAAAAGTTATGGTAGTGGCAAGACTGACAAAAATTTTGAGGTCTCTTTCAGTTCACACAGTGATTAGGCATTTTAATGCCTGCCCTTTTATTATCTTCTGTTATAATAAAGATTTTATTCCTGATTTTTAATCTTTGTGTTTCTAATTGTATGCCATCTTGTGTCATGTGGCTTTTCCCTCGCAATTTATGTTTTATCTCTGGTGTAGTGTTTATCCATCAGGTTTCTTCGAGAAATCATGGAATAAATAAATACAATTTTAAATACCGTGAAAATGCCAATATATCCTTAACAATATGGCAGGAATTTTTGTCCAGTAGTTGGCAATATTGGAGTACTCTCCCTGCTCTACCAAGTGCCTCTTTGTTTTGTTGGGGGTTGTTTAGGATATGAATAATCATTTTGGTTTTTTTCTATAGGAAAAAGTTTGAGAAACTCAGGAGTACTTCTTGATGTATGTGCTATTGCAGTTAAATATAAACACGAAATTTCTCTTATATTTTAATGTTTTACTTAAATGTCTGTGTCAGCCAGTTGCAACTGTTAATTTACACAAAATTGAAATGGAACTGCTCTATGTATTTTACTTCATTACCTGTTTTCTAAATCATTTGTTAAATACAAATAACACATTAGCATATTTCTCATCCAATTTTGATTCATTTTGTGTAGAAGCTGGCTGAAAATTTTAGGAAGGAAGGCACTAGTAATTCATGTCACTAAAAGCTAATTATACTGACTATGGATGTGAATGTAGAGGACTGGACGAAAGTTTTATATTGTTGCCCCCTTACTGGAAAAACTTTTTATTTTTATCTTAGTAATTAACCAACTTGATGCACAAAATTTTGTTTTACAATAAGTTTTATTTCATGCCTGTACATGTTTCGAGCACCATGTGCTCATCATCAGGAGGTCAAATTGTATTATACAGCCTCTGTGCATCAAGTTGGTTAATTACTAAGATAAATATACTGAGATGTACGGTCAGCAAAACATCAAAAAAACACTTTTTATTGTTTACTTTTTGTATGACAGACATTGATGTTATGCTGAATTATAATGTTGTCATAATTTAATTTGGTCCAGGTACAATAAAGTCCTCCGCCAGAGTCATCCAGTGGAATTTGCACTGGTTGAAGAGCAAATGCAGGAGATCGATGCATTGATAGAGCAGGGCCGAACAAGTCTCAATTGGAACTCAACAGGTATATATGGAATAATGTATGTCATTCTGTTTGATACCAGCAGTGGAACACTTATTTCTCTGCCTTGTTTCAGTCAGTATTTTGGTGATGTATAAGCATTTGGAGAGAGATTTACTGATCTTCATTAGATTATGTTGTTATATTATTGTGTTTTCTTATGATGTTTTTTCTTGTAAATTTGGCCTGCTGACTCAGTGTATACAGATAAAACTGACTGCAGGATCTCTCATCTCATTTAAATTTCATATGTGGTTTAAAACTTAGTGGGTAAAAGAAATGGGTGAAGGTTTGGAAGTGTCATCCAAAGCTGGAATTCATCTGTATGGTACAAGTTTGAAAACTGAGCATCTGGACATTCTTACTTTTAGCATGATTCACCTGATACTAATTTACACCCTGAATTTTGAGTGTTGGTACTGTAAGTAATCAGTAGACAGTCAGAGTTTTTAAGCATGCATGTTAATGCAGTGGTGTTGGTATTTTCACATAACTTAGCAAACAGGAGAGCACTGAACTTCACTAACAGAAATTATCATAAGAAATAGGCAGGTACTTACTGAAGGTCAACTGCAAGTGGGTTAGACAGTAGGAGATGATTAAAATTGGTATTGAATAACTGAAAAGAATACACATAATTAAAAACTGACATGAGGAACATATGCCACAAAATTCTGGTGTTACATGGATGTGTGCTTTGGAAATTGAGGTTAATCAATTATATAAATTAAATATAAAAGTTATAGAAGCTATTGTCATAACATAGACAGGGTTTTAAGTAGAGGAACCACTGAGAACTGAAGGAAGACATCAATGAATGGTCCTCGTTCTTCAAGATACTCATCTCTGCTTTTTGAGAAGCTCCTCTTTAGAAGACATTCTTGGAGGTAAATGTGCATTAATTGTGATCTTTGTAGAACCTTTCTTTTTGTTTTGAAATGAATTGATAATATTAATAACCTTGCTTTGTTCAGAGTTATGGGACTATATCGAGCGACTTCATCGGTTAGTACATTCACTGGAAGCACGTGTGCAACAGACACAGGATAATTTAGAGCAGATTCATAATATCATGAGTGTGTGGAGCAAAGTGGCTCTCTTTGAGCGCTCAGATGGAAAGAAGGACACATTATTGTGCATTGAAGACCGGTCAGAACATGTACAGCGAAGGTATGTTCAGCAAAAGATGGAATACTTTTACCGTTGAAGGCACATTTATGTTCTGATATTTAGACACATTACAGAACATTGTATTTGTATCAGGTACAGGGAGATTAGCACAGCAGCCACAGAGATCCACAGTCTTGTGGAGCAAAATCTTAAACTCTTCAGCATGGAACAATTAGCGGACTCCTCCCAATGGCTTGACTATGTTGGATATGTGGATAATATTGTTTCTGAGTCCTTGCTGAAGACAGTTGGCTGCAGGTATGTCCTGTTTTACATCTCTTCCATATGCATGTGATCTTGTGAGACCTATGATACAATTCCCATAATGCAAGGATAAATTTAAAATGACTTCAGATGGAGACAGAATTTCTGTAGCATCATTATTAATGTGGAATTTTACTGGACAACTCTTTTGTTTTGAACTGTGTGAGAAGTCATGAATATTTTCTGATTAATTTTTAAATTCTCTTTGCACCACTGGTTACAGCAAAATAAAATATATTTGTTCATGTCCTGTAATTAAACTACACACCATGAAGAATTATGGCGAATGATGGTATAGCTCCACACATTATTCTTGGAAATGGGCAGTCAGCTTCACATCCCAGCTGCTTTAGCCCGATGGAAAAAGTATCCAGCACCCTTTAGGTAGGAGACTGGTTGCACTGCAGAGCAAGTGTGGATGCTGTGGAGAAGAGCAAAATCTCTACCTTGCCAGTGATTGGATGCCAGTTGACTAGTCATCCAGTCTGTAGGCTAATCATAATACTACCTTAGCAGTTATTCTAAAAATGCTGAAAAGACATGGTTGAAGTTTTGCTTATTTACTGGTGACTGGTGATAGTATTTTGCTTCATAACAACTATTTTATGTTATTTATTTTTCATTTATTTTAAGGTGACTGAATTTGGTATGATGTAGATGCATGCATGGGAATGGACACATGCACACCCACAGTCAAGCACTATGTTGTGGGGTGAGAGTTTTCCAGTGTTGTTGAGTGAATTGTCTGGTCTTCAGGGATGTTTCACTATGTAGTGGGTAATTTAACACATTCCACTGTTTGAAAAGAACATAGGACCTATATCTTCAAGGGTTTGTGGGTGCTAGAAGGACAACATTCTTCTACAATCTGGGTTCCCCTGCGAAATTTCAGGATATATTGAATTAACCACTACATAGCGTAACATCCCAAAAGATCACAATTCTTGAACACTTATGTTAGTATTAAATAATCACAATCCAATCTTTTAAATTTGTAAAATTTTCATACTTCAATTTAATTTGTGTTTAATCCACTGGTTTACTTCCATTACTGCAAGTTATCATCCACTATCTATTATCCGATTGCTACATTTATAGTTTTTCAATAAGTCAAAGCAAAACACAGGAAGGAAATAAAGATTCACAAACATTTTATAAGAATTATGTAAGTTCAGGCAACTACATATGTGTGATTAATTATCCAATAAACTAATCTAATTATACAGTAGCAACTTTTACAATAAAATAGAAGTCCTATTTACATCTTGTTTTATTTGTGCTGTTACTTATTTGTTCTGTTATCTTCTTCAAATATACAGAAACTCATTTAATGAATAACCAGGGTGATCCAGGAAAAACAACTTTAATTTTCATTTAAAATCTCTAAAACTGTCTGGGATTACATTAATCATGTTGATAGCTATGGTAGTTTGGGAGACATGAAGGGGGAGACCTCTAGGGACACCCAGACATAGATGGGATTCAACTTATACAACCAAACTTACATGAACACATACATTATAAACATATACAAGTGCATGTAAGGTTGGTTTTATAAGTTGATTTCTACACTGTGAATGGACACACAGTATTAAAATAGATGGGATTGGTCATACTGAAACAACATATCAGGATGTTGACTAGTGTCATTTGTCTCAGTACAAGTATTGTTGTTAAATTTTTGTGAACTTGGGAAGTTATGTGTAGGTTCCATATAAAGTGGGTAATTTTTTATTAGTTTCGTTATATAGTTTCAGACCTGTGGAGCTTATGTAATATAATGCTATCTATTCAATTGCAGTTTGGGTTATCTTGCGGAGCATATGGACCAAAGCAATGGATTTGCACCATTGTTTCAAGCACAATTGGAGCTTCATGAGCCAGACCTTGTATTTGTACCATCACTTGATTCGAATGCCCCGGATTGTTTTGCTAGCATGGTAGAAAGACTAATTAATGACATTATCAAGATGTCTAGTCTTATTCCACGTATTGCACTTCATCATGAAACTGCTAATTATGAGGTATTATGTGAATGGCAAATTTCATTGTTCTGTTGAATAATGTGACATGTCTTTCAGAACTGAATATACACATTGTTATTAATAAAGTACTTCATTTAGAATATTTCTGAGGAGAAGAGGTGTAAGTGGTAGGATGCACTATAATGCCTCTTCTTCCATAACTCTTTCTGCTCAAATATTTTGTTCCATACTTGTTTTCCAAAAATGTGTGTTATAGAGAGACAAAGGTAAGTGGAAATCCAAACAGACAAGTGAGTTGAAGTGGCTTGACTTCAGCTGTAGTGTGCATTCAGGAGTGTGAACATGCAATTGGGTATTTGTCCACCAGATGACAGGAAGCTGCAGTACAGGGTTGTGGTGACCCACACTATTCTGTATGTGTGTATCAGTAAAACATTATGGACATGCATATATACTGCTGACATAGCAGTAGAGAGATTTACTGCATCATGTTTTTGCAAATGAAATTTTGATGATGGAATCTTGCCACTATAACCAGTTAGTGTAAAGATGTAGAGAAAATGCCAGTACCAAATTGCTGTTGACCAAATCATGACAGTGGGTAGCTGGTTTAAGTTTAAGTTTGGGCCTCAGTTGTGTAATTTGCTGACAGCTGTGAATAACTAATTTAAGTGAACCACCTATAAACCTACCAATCATTGATCAAGCCTCCAATTTAATATTGGGTCGTGAAGAGTTTTACAGAATGTCCCACCATGTCACCACTTGGCAATTACATTTTTGAGCATTGTAGATTGTGTTTGGTTATTAATGGCAGACTATTTATAGAACTCCAGTAGCAAAAGCATGATGACATTTCTCTACTACCATTTTTGCTTGCTATTGTAGCTTTGTTATATTTAAAATATGAAGGCCCAAGGAACATTATTCTGGGGCACCTTTCATTAGTTCATACCAAATATATTTCTGAACACAGGAATATTTTATTACAGGCAGACATGGAGAATAATGAAGACATCAGAGAGATGGAACGAGAGATATTAGAAGGTGTACAGCATGTAATGAATGAGGTAGTTTACAATTGTAATCTTCCCAAAATATTGTTAATTCTGCTGCTGAAGTTCATATGAAGTAGCAAGATGTAAGATCCGTGTTCCATCTATTATATCTTTCTTCTTACTTTGATATTTGTCAAATTTTCAGGCTAATGAATTTAGTCATGGTTTTGAGACCTTTTCTTACTTGTGGCTGGATGACCGTGAATTCTACATGCAGCAGTTCTTGACATATGGTCGTCAGTTGACTGCCGATGAGCTAGAACTTGTTGCTGTAGGTGATGACGGGGCACCAAAACCCAGTCCACCAAACATGGAGCTGTTCAGGGAACAGGTGAGCAGTTAAAACTGAAACACATATTTCAGAGTAGGCATACATAATAACAAGTTTCAAACTTGACTTCTGTTGTGTTGATTGGGAAGTAGTGAAAATGAAAGTTCAGTGAACTTGTGATATAGACAGTAACATCTCACCCAGAACAGTTATTTATTTTTTAAAATTTATTTTTAGAGTCTATTGTAGTTATAAAATTCATTTACGCTATAAAAAGGTTTGCCCAGTGAGGTTTTTGACTGCACGTGGTTGCAAATGATTAAATATAGAGGAAAACATTTAATTTAAGTAAATCTAGGTAAATTCAGGTGGCATTCACTCAGTTGCTGTGGAAGCTGGGCGCCAACCACCCAAGCACTATGTGAATGTTTAATGTCCAAAAATGTATATATATATTTATTTACTGCAATTGGGTCGTTACCCGGTGGCAATGGTTATTTTACATGTAAACAAAACATGAAATTGGTTACTACTAGATTTAAGTCAGGAGGGCTACTTGAGAAGCATGTAGTGGCAACTTGGAATCTTGGAAACCATCTCAGCATTTGCTTATAGACACAGGGAAACCAAGAAGAACCTGTGTCGAGATGGCCAGTCACAGGACCTTCCGAGTACTGACTTCTAGCCAGCAGTTCGGCAGTATGTATTTTCAGTAACAGGGGATTAGTAAGCATTGGCATTCCTATAACCCACTTTCTTCTGTACACGTGTAGTGCAGTTTTGCCCATCATGCGCTGTATGAGGGATCATTTAAATCATGTAGAAATGTTTGTTAATCTCAATTGTCCTCAAAGTACACACTGTGTTATGTATTTTACCAAAATGGTGTACAGAGCTGGCTGTCGGCAAATAAAATTACATTAATTTTGGAGAGGTAAAAGAGTATGTTATATTGAAGTGACATGGTTAATTTATGGTATATCTAATAAGTTTCAATGCCACCTTAGTGCATTCTTTCAAATTCAGCATTGCAGAAGCCAAGGTACCAGCTTTGCTGAGTTAAGAAAAATAGATGAAGTAAACATGTTTTTAGAGAGTATTGGAACTTGTTAGTGTATGCAGAATTTTCAAATGTCCATTAGAGGAACTGATTATCAGTCAACCAGTTTATATCCAGTAGATTTTATTTTTGTGCAGCATGTACACACACTCATGTTACTTATAGTAGTACTCCATATTATATATGGACATAGAAGTATATTTTGAGAGTTGTTTCATATTCTACACTTGTATTTCTATGTGTAAATTTTGTTCTATTATTTCTATATTGAAGTAGGGTGACTTTATGACTCTAAATTGATATGAATCTGGTACTTTGTCACATTAACCAAAGAACCTAGACTGAGCATGTTGGGGCTCAAGATGCTGCAGAAAATATTTATTCCAAACAAGGGAGAGTAATGGGAAAATGGAGAAAAGTATGTAATGAGTACTTGTTTTTATTGATAGATATTATTAAGATGACCAAACCAAGGAGGATAGATACAGAAGGCTTTGTAGGATCCTACATGCCCCGATGTTAGCGGGACATTCCCGGGTTTAGAGTGATAAGAACCCTATGCTGTTCCACAAATTTCAGTTCAGGATGCCAGATTTCCTCTGTTCTTCCAAAGAGATGAAGTTTTTAGGCTAAATCCATTCTTCAAGTTAACTTAAACATGATGCAGGCGTTAGCATTGGTGAAAATGGAACATCTGCAGGATTAGGACAGTCATCGACCAACTGCTAACAGCAGAGGGGAGGGGAGGAAGATTATATAGATTAGTGATTATAGAGGCTGAACTGAGACTGCAAAGTATAAGGAATGGATATGTAAACTGAATTTTGGTGTGTGAATTTGAGTAGTGTGCTCTTTTTTGTATCTGTGTGTAATAATTTTATTATCTGAGCTATTTTGTTCTCAAGGGTTTAGCTGGGGATGAGGTAGTGGTGCAGGTCCTCCAGGAGGGAGTCTAAGGTGTGGCAAAGTGAGTGGTAAAATAAATATTTTAAATGAAAAAATCGATTTTTTTGCACTAAACAAGTTTTAAATTATTGAAACGAATGTAAGGAAATTCAGTAAATAATTGTAATTTTTTAAGTTTGTAATTTATGTCAGGGGCGGACATTGTGTTTACTTAGCTGGATTCTAAGAAAAAAAACCTAACTATGTCACTGCTTGTTCTCATAACATTAATAAAATTCTTTGCTTTTTTCACTGTGTAATGTTTTAAAAACTGATTTATCTCTCCCTCATACATATCGGGCGCAGGAAACTCCATGCCTAAACTTCTTGAGGTGATAGGACAGAACAAAACAAAGATTCATTGTCAAGCAACTGTATGTCAGATGTGTGTCCTTGCAGTGCCACTGACCATCAAAGTGTGTCTGACTAAGTCTGGAATTCAAGAAAGCACTTAAGTATTCCACAAAAGTTGTATTTTGTACCAATGTAGAGCATATGGTCAAATGTACTGTCACTGACCTCTATCCAAAACTGACAACAATGCAGCAGAGATTGATGTGTTTGCTCAAAAATTTCAGGTTCCTGCCTGATGTTTGCTGTTGGCTCAGTGATCAGCTACAGGAGCAGTAAAGTTCTCTTCAGAACTAACTGATGATGAGTGTATCAAGGTTTTCATGTAGCCCCATGGGAAGAAGGCCAATGGTGTGAGGTCTGTGACCTCGGAGGCCAAGCCACAGGCCCGCCCCGTCCAATCCAGCGATTGTATTAAGTGGTGGTGCTATGTTCTCGGACCTGACGTGCAAAATGAGCCACAGCCCTGTCATTCTGGAACCACGTGTTTTTCCTGAATGCTAAGGAGATTTCCTCCAATTCTTGTAGCACTTCCTCCAGAAACACCCAGTATATCTGTGCACTAAGCCGTGGGGGTAACGAGTAAGGCCCAAACAAAAAGTCATGTACGTTTTCTGCCCACACATTGACCAAAAGTGTTGTTAGTGGCAGTGAACAAATGCAGCATGAGGGTTTGCTTCTGCTCAAATATGGCTGTTGTCACAGTTGAAAATCCCATCCCGATGAAGCAGGCCCCATTTGTAATCAAAACTACTGTGGGAAAGTAGGGCTTCCCTGTACTGTAGTGCACAAACCAATGCACAAATTGGTTTTGATGAAGGTAATTGTTGTGTCCCAAGCCTGCAGATTCTGCATATGGAAAGGATGGACCTGCTGCTTTCGTACAATTTCCCACACACCGAATTCATGAGCGACCGCATGTGTGTATGTGGTGAGTTTTTCATCACCCTGTGCTGTGCTTATTCACTGCAAATGTACAAGTTGCCTGTAGACAATTGTCAACAAAAGCACTGTGATCAGAAAGAGCTCATGATAAATTCTCTGCACTTTCCTGCCATTTCTATGTGCTGCATCATACAAAGATGGGATGTTGGCGAGTTCTACCAAGGTTTAACGCTGCATGTTGGTGTCAATTTGACTACACGCACTTATGAGGTTCTGAGTTCATCTTTTGAAAGAAGTGACTCTCCAGGCATGCCAAAAGCAGTATGAGTAACAGTTGACACCCACACTTGTTGAGGCGAGTTGCCTCCATCCCAGACGCTTCACAAACACTGTGATGGTTTGCAGTGCCGCAAGAATGATACATGTAAAACTTGATTTACTCATCGCCATTTTATTCTGAAGAGAATCTTACTGCCTGTATCGTTGAGGCAGCACCAACTGTCAGGCAGAAAACTGGTGTATTTGGGCACATACGACAGTTTCTGCTGCATCGTTGTTGGCTTAGTATTGAGGTTGGTGGCTGAACATTTGAATATTACACTAAAATGGTAATAAATACATTTTTTTTCAGAATACTTCAGTGCTTTCTTGATTTCCAAACCTAGTCATACCCAATCTGATGGTCAGTGGCACTTGAAGGACGCACATCCAACTTACAGTTGTGTGACAATGAATAATTTTTTCATTCTCTCCTGTCACCTCAAGAAATTTGGGCATGGATTTTTTTTGCATCCTGTATATGTATGTACATATTATGTATGTGTGTGTGTGTGTGTGTGTATGTATGTACATATTATGTATGTATGTGTGTGTATATATGTACATATGTATGTATGTATGTATGTATGTAATGTATGTATGTATGTACGTATGTACGTATGTAAGTATGTATGTACATATGTACATACATACGTATGTATGTACGTACTGTATGTATGTATGCATGCATGCATGTGTATGTATATATGTGTGTGTGTGTGTATGGTTGTGTGTATGTATATATGTGTATATGTATGTATGTGTGTATGTACATATGTATGTAAGTATATATATGTATATATATATATGTGTGTATGTACATATGTAAGTATATATATATGTATGTATGCATGCGTATGTATGTATGTATGTATTTGTGTATGTATGTATGTGTGTGTGTTTGTGTGCGCACATGCTTGTGTGTGTATGTGTGTGTGTGTGTACGTACATATACATGTATATACGTAGGTATGTATTTGTGTATGTATATACATACCCATTTATGTATGTTTGTATGTACATACACATGTATGTACATGTGTGTGTGTGTGTGATTAATTGTCCTTGTTTTTGATATACATATCTGGAATTGCTATGCAAGAAGAAGAAAGTTGCTTACAAAATTTTGGGCTAACTAAAGGGAAGAGAATTTGGAAGATCTTGGAATAAGAGGATAATTCTGAAATTGATCTTAACCTGTAGGAGCCTAGTGGTTACCTCTAGTTTTAACATTTAAAAGTTCTGCATTCTTTCCACATAGTGCACTTATGTGTTTTGTTTGGATTTCATAACAAACGGCAACTATTACCCTATACAAAAGTTAACTGATTGGCTTTTATAACCAAGACACATTGTGTTTACTTCCCAGTATTGACTCGACATTTAGATGTAATTCAGATTAGTTTTGGTTTGTAAATGGTAGAATTTTAAGTTATGGCCTGGATTCATTTGGCTCATGACAGCTTCCAAAATATGCAGGGATTTTTCACTAGGTGAACAGCAGTTAGCTTCTTGAAAAGAACTCTGCTGCACAGAACTTTGCTTGTGGAACTATGATGTTTCATCAACTATATTAAGAGCCCTATTTCTCTTTCTATAGAATTAAGTGGTAAGTACAATTTGACAATTTGAAATTCCCAGTTCAGCTTTTTTCTAAAACCAGAGAGTTGTACTTATCATCTCTTATATTTAGATTGATAACTATGAGAGTCTGTTTGTGGAGATTGAGAGGATGAAGTCGGAGCAGATCTTTAGTGCCTGGTTTCAAGTAGACTTGAGACCCTTTAGGCAAGCTCTTCTTAACACAGTTTGTAAGTGGAGCAACATGTTCAAGCAGCATTTGGTGGATCACGTAACTAACAGGTGAGTTGTAGAACACATTAATCACATTTCACTGAGTCTCCTTAACTGTGGCTCATCACACAACATAACATCTGTCATCTCTAAGTTGTACTTTATTAATATTTTATGCACTTATATTTGAGAAAGTTATGAATTACAGAGTACAAATGTGAACAGCAACCTTGCAAGTGAATAATTTGGAATCAGAAAATATCTATCAGTGGAAAAGGCCTATTAATCTCTATGGAATAAATCTTATATGCTCTTAGTAATAAATTACACATTATGAGGACACCGTGCATTTTTTTCCTAAGTGCAGTTATGTTGTTATATTCAAAATCACATTGATTCTATATTGCAACAAAATGTTGGCCCATTTGATTGCTGTGATGTCTGTTGATGCATTTAATAAATCCTTTATCTTTCTTCCATTCCTCCTCTTTCTCTTTTGCTTCTGGTTGTTTTTGTATAGAAGGAGTGATATCTGCATGACTCATGTGTTGATATCATTTTCTCATGTGAATCACTTTGCAGTCACTTGCCAAGGTTTTCTTCGCAACTCAAAACTTTCTAGTTTTTAACAAATTCATTCAGTACCAACACATGCACAGATCTGCTATTATGTATTTCATTCCTAATTAACTCCTACATGTTTCAGCTTGACTGCCATCATCGGGGAGCCTACACCTATAATACTAACACTTACAGCGATAAGATAGTCTTACGATGCGTATGCGTATCAAATGTACAGATTATAGTTCATATTTATAATATTTAAAATGTTATAAAATGAAATTATAATGTGTTGTTGGCTATAAGTTGTATAAAATATTAGTAGTTTTCATTGATTACATTTGTCTCCTCCCCAGATGGTTGCTTGTTCTACAAACATCTGTTATGTTATGATCCGAATTTGATCCTGTTCTGTAACCCATATGTAATGTCCTATTTGTTCGGAGTTCACTAGGAGGCAGTATATTTAGTTAATTAAAGCTTTCGTTTGATTGGGAGCAGGACTTTTTTCTGTTCCTCAGCCACTGTATGGGGTGCACAGAAATTACAAATGTTTAAAAAATTATGAGCAATGTTGATAATAGAACTGCACTCTACAAAACATTCACCACCATTGCAACTAGACATAAACTGAGGATAGCTACATGTTCCCTGAATGTACACGAATACATGTGAAAGATTCTGATGGATTTGTTGAGGATTTTGTTACAACCTTGCATGTTTGAACTGCAAACCTCATAATCCATGCACAGGTACTAGAGAATGCATTGTATGCAGACACACACACACACACACACACACACATACATATATATACACACACACACACACACAGAAAGAGAGAGAGTAGCATTTTATACAACAATGCCGTCAGTTGCTAAGACTGCATGGTGTTAGTGTAATGGAGAATTGGTGGAATGATGCTACAAAGGAAAAGAGAACTACTCAAGTTAAAAGCCTCTATGACCTCTACATAAACACAGACAAGTATAACGGTAGATATGTGTCTCTGTCTAGTCTTTTTTGCTGACTTTACCTTCCGTGTTGTGTGTATCTTCTAAAAAATGAGGCACAGTTACCCAGTTATGATAGTACATCCATAATATTTTCTGTGAAAGAAATTACTGTACTAAAATCTTGGTAGTTATTTTAAGTTTTTGTTTGATTATGTCTGATGTTTGACAGCCTGAAACAATCACTGCAGCTGGGCTGCTACCAATAACCTGCCAATTCATATTGTTTAATCTATACATGATTTTTAAAAATTTGTGTTCCCACTGGGTGGCAGAAGACAATGTTGTTTATTCCTGGGTGTTAATGTCCTTTCTGACTAATATTATCATGGTTTAAGTCAGAGAGCACATTAATTCAAGGGCAAACTTTAGATATGTATTCATAAGTTGTCTCTTTTGAATCTTGGTAATGCTGTAAATTGTTCTAAGCAGAGTTCCTTGCCATTTTTCTCAGTAATTCTAGTGAATGTGAGGATGGTATTGGCAAATAAGTCTCAATTATCTCCTTCCAGGCCCTACCTACTTTTTATTCCTGATAATTTTCCCAGATTTTTAACTGTTGTATGAACAACACAGCTGGAAAAAAAACAATATTGAGGAGGCAAGGAAAGGATTTCCTATTAATAGTCCTTTTGCATTTGCTTTGCATTTTCTTTATATTTCTGTGGAAACAGCATTGGTTTTTTCAGTACTGGTTCATCATAATTATTTGTTCTGTACAGCTTATCTGACCTCGCTAAGTTCATTCATGAGGCTGATGAAGGATTGCAACAGTCTGTGACAGAAGGAGACTATGAGTGCCTTGTTAACGTGATGGGGTACCTCAAGAATGTTAAGGAACGACAGCTTACCACTGATGATATGTTTGAGCCACTGAGACAAACTATAGAGCTACTGAAATTCTATGATCAAGAGCTGCCTGAAGAAGTGAATGTGCTGCTGCAGGTAACTGGGAGCAGTGAAGCAGCACTTGCACAACTTCACCTGCTGTGCTTCCTGCTGTACAGTCTGCCCACGCCTGCACCCTCCCCTATACCTGAAACTGATCTTCAATAAGCTTAACTGCTTTGTGCTTCCATACAAAAGGTACTGAAATATGTAAATACACAGTGAATAGTTGGTACATGCTCGATAGTGATACATCCCATCACTTTCTTGTTTCATTAATGACTGTAACCCTATCTACCCAAGGAGACTGCAGGTTTCTGTATTATGGCCTGTGTAATCTGGTTTGCGGTTACCAATATTCTGGAGACACCTGCAGCCTGTACCTTGATGTATGCCCAGAGATGGAGGTGATAGGTTTCTCTGAAATACTGGAAATGTACCAGACTACAAGGTGCCAAAACCCAGAAGTCTGAGATCTGCCTTGACAATGATGATGGAGAAGATGGTCTCTGCGTGATAAATGTTGAGTGTCAATGCCATGTCAACCCTGATAATGCAGGAGACAGGCTATCTCAATTTCCAAAGTCAGATGATGGTGGAGACAGGATGTGTCTGCTATGAGGATTGTGTTTTAAAGGATTGTTTGTCCCTCATGCTCTTTCTTCTGTTTTAACTTTCTTTGTGTATACAGATGACTAAGTGGATCACTGTAGTTGCTTATGTCTGGCTCTATAATACATGACTCAGTTCTTCAGCTATTCTTATTTTTGAGTAGGAGCTGCCAGAGCAGTGGAACAACACCCAGAAGATAGCACAGACTGTAAAACAACAAGTGGCACCCTTGCAGGCAACAGAAGTTACCTGTATACGTAACAGGATTACTAATTTTGATGCACAACAGAATCAGTATCGTGATCACTTTCGAAAACTACCTTTCCTCAGGTAATCCTAAACAAGTTGGCAATTGTTACCTGAGTTTCAAGATGAATATGGAAGACTATGAGAATATAATGTTAATCTATTCACCTCTTCATCAGGGGCATCACATCACATCACATCACATCACATCATCAATACATCATCATCATTATCATCGTCGTCGTCGTCGTCATCATCATCATCGTATCTTGACATACACACCATCTCTGTCCTCTACGCAGTATTTTCACATTTATGTTTGCTTTCTCCTTACTTTTATATAGGTGCTGTTTACTGTTGGTCTTCTCACCTAGCTTTTGAGCTCTAGTGATTATTTGACATCTTTATTTTTCATGCTGTCAAGGCAATCCTGTTCTTCCATACACAACACTTATTCCACCACAGCCTTAATTTTATTATGTCTTTGTGTGTATTCTGCTGAACCTTGTGTTCTTGTGGATAGCAGTCCATCTTGGTATTTAGGGTGTCCTGAGTTCAGAGCTTGGTGCAGAGATCGGTTATTCTGCCTGAAGCTGTGTACAGATCATGCGAGTCCCTTCAAAAGTTCTGGCATAGTATGCTACATTTGGCCACAGTCACTTCTTTTATAATTCACTAATTATTTCATTCATTGCCATATTACCTGCAGATTTAAAGCTGTCATTAAATGAACCGCCAATAAATAAGTAAATAAATAAATCAGTAAACAGATTATAAATTAGTATATAAAATAGTAAACATTTGTAGCCTATCTACTTACAGATTTTGTCTGATATCTTGTTTTATTTTATTTCTTGCCAATTTTTAATACTCTGGGAAGTTCTTGCCAATTTTTAATACTCTGGGAAGTTCGTTTACTGCCTGAATTTCCATTGCACCTGTTACATGCACTTGCATATTTTGAATCCATTTCACATACAGATGTGAAAGTTCAGCTTGGGATCACCTCCTGCCCTGTTGACTGAGAAGTACTTTTTTGGCTTGAAATTTAAGGTCAGATGTAACTGAGTAGCACAGTAACTCATTAACATCTAAGAAATTTGTGTACACTGTTGACTGTTCACAAACTTGCCATTAAACTTAACATGCTTTAGGTTTGACTGCAAACACCAATATGATTTGTTGGACGAAACACACTTGGAAATTGTTGAGCTGGAAACAGAGATGAGTAATATTCAAGATGCAGCCTCCCTCTTTGAAGTCTGTATGACAGATTTTAAATGTATCAGACAATGTCGGAAAGAGCTTCGGTTGTTGAAGGTAAAGCAGTTGATATTTATATACCATGGAATTAGATTATCAGAAGATTGTCATGTTTATTACACTTCTGCAATTTCTTGTAACTGCTACAGAGTGTGTGTAATTAACAGTAAAAGTACAATGCAAAATACAGCAGGGAATCTCATATAGTAATCATGAGTGAATATGTGAGACTGGAAATTTTTTTAGTGACTCAGGTATCATTGAACGAAGTAAAATAGTCACAATAAAACAATTAGTTTATTCTGTCAAGAACACGACAATAGTGTATGATATTGGCATCTTACTATGGCAACATGTTTTTGGTCTATCGTAGACCATCTTCAGGCCAGTGTACATATGTAAAAGATACAATCAGTGTGTACTATGTACTTTGGGATCCCATATTATTTACATGGTGTATGTGAAAGCAATAAAAAATATAATTTCGTTTTGTAAAGGTTAAAATGGGATGTAGTATATATAAAAACAAGGATGAGTATTATTAATCAGATTAAAAGGTACATGATGTACTGTTGAAGATATATTGGTCCTATGGTCACTCTTGTATCCTGGTAGAACGCTTTTCCCCCTAAAAACTTTGTTACATAAGCAGTCAGTTTCAAGGTGATATATACATGCACCTGGCTTGAACTATGATCTACACATCTGTATTTGTACACAGGTGTGCTAAATTATAAAACTGACACACATTGGGTTAATTGGTGTAGGGTACACACATATTTTCATATTAAACAATTTCCTGTGTATGTTAGACTAACGGATAGTGATTGAAGTATTCACATTCATGTTGGTGTTTGAGATATGGCGGTTTGGTTATTTTAGTTATTACCTGTTGAAGGTGATTCTGGAAAGATGTATATTTGGTATAGTTGTTTTGTTTTATTGTGAGTATTGAAACACAATGGGATGTCTTCAATTAAAATAAAGTGAAATAGATTTGTAATTAAACGGTAGTTTTAAATTATGTGCCTTTTTTACTGTTAGAGCAATACTACACTTCAAAATATTTAGTACTGTAGTGGTAGATGGCTTATTTAGTGGCAAAAATACTAATGAGCAACATAAAGTAATTTTTATGCAGCAACTATGGGATTATGTGCACATTGTGAAAACCAGTGTGGAAGATTGGAAGACAACACCCTGGAGAAAAATTGATGTAGAAAACATGGACATTGAATGCAAGAAATTTGCAAAGGATATAAGAGGTAATTCATATTTAATTTAGGCTAATCCACGTATCCAACCACACTTTGTATAACATATGACTCATATTTGTACTCTTCTCTAGCAAATAATTTTTCCCAGATTTCATGATTTTGCATTGAGGCTTGAGAATTACTTTCAAAGATTCATTATTTTATTATCTGAATAGGGATCTTGTTCCAGCAGACCTCTTAGATTAAGGGGACTTGCAGTTCTAAAGATGATTGATGTTGATGACAATGTAAACCATTATCTGGATCTTAGTTGAGACTTGACAGTGTTGTTAGCCAAGACAGCATTATGCTACTCTATTTACTGTTTCCTATAATGCACACAATACTATGTTTTAAGCAAAAATTTTTGCAAGTAGTAGTGACTATGACTGTTAAAACTTGCAGCTTTTGGATTGAGGTTTACAGTCTAATGGGTTTGTATCCTGCCCAGGATGTTAGTGTTTATAGAAGGCTTCAGATCAATGTATTTACTAGTCACTTAATAGATCTACTGATCCTTGGTTTTGCTGTTTCTTTCATAAATATTGGGAACTTAAAACCTTAGTGTTAACTGTTACGCTTAGTGAACAAACATAATACATTCATTATTTTACTTTCTACCCTTTGTTTCTTAAACTTGTAATACATTTATACTGAGGAAGCAAACATTCTTTCATACTGTTTTCTGTTAGCTCCTTTGTGGTGAATCAGCCAGTATGTTTCTGGATCCATTTGGTGAGCTGCTTGATTTCCTTTAGTAACCATTACTCTTAACTGTCTGTGCCTTTGGTGGAGTTCTAGGGTGCAGGGATGTCATTCAGGTAGATACAGCTAAAACTGAGGAAGCCTTGGGGAAGTGATTCCTAGGCATGTGGGTGAACTGGTTGAGTGATAACAGGGCTCAGAGATAAGCTAAAATAATGTATGATCACCAGAAACTCATAGAACACAGAAAATAAACTAAGGAACAGTCTTAATAAACACTGAAATCAAGTAACTGCAGTAAGCAGAAGGTGCACCAGAGATAACATGTGAAATCATCATGTGAATGAATGACTCTCTGCTTTGTGAAAGTGTGCAGATTTATGATAGTGAAATGCACAATAGGTGCTGTAGAAGGAGACCAAAAACATTGTTCACAAGTGACAGAATTTCACAACTCCCAACATAAAAAAGAAACTGCGTTTTTTAGATTCATCCTGTAGGAACAGTATCATACAATAAGGAAAAACTAGATACAATAAATGAGTAGTGTTTTACATCTGTACCATTCTATGTGGTGAAAAAATTATTGTAGAAATAATGGAAAAGTAAATGCTCCAAGTAGCACAGATATGCCTTTTAATAATACTTAGTTATTCTGTGTATTTGGAATTTACAAGTTATGTTTAGTTATCATGGCCATGCCTCTTAAGGCACTGATGTTTTTTCTCTTTTTTGAAGCTATGGATAAGGAGATGCGAACTTGGGACACATATGTCACTCTGGAGGCCACAGTGAAAAACATGCTCACCTCCTTGCGAGCTGTTGGCGAACTGCAGAATGCTGCCATTAGAGAGCGACATTGGCAGCAGCTGATGAAATCAACTAAGGTCATGATCCAGCATAATCTGATGCTTTGTTTCTATTATACAGGATATCACAGAATAACATTAACATTTGCAATGTTTGGCACTGTAGGCCATGTTGGGGAACTAATGGTGCACATTTTGAATATGTATCTCCAGTAACAACAGGTTTATGAATTTTCCAATCTACCACTATAATTGGTAATACAGTTTCCTGCTGCAAATGTGTTTAAAAGTTAAAGGATGAAGGCACAGATGTATGTAATAGCATTCTAGGATACCTGTATATTTGGTTTTTTATTCATTCATTATATCTTATTTTTCATGATTGTAGGGCCATATTCCTCTTAAAATTAAATATACATAAGCCAGTTGTCACAGGAAATAATACTTTTTATCAGTTAAAATCACACAGTTATTATTTTCTTATCTGATTTTTGGACATAACCCATTTGGGTTTAATGCAGCAAGAAACATGAATTAAAATAATCTTCTGCACTTCACTTGTGCAAAGTCTGTCACTTTACTACTAAAAAAAATTTAAAAAAATAAAACATTTTTTCTTTTCTTGCTGTTGTAAAAGGGAAGAAAGAACATATTTTTAAAAATATTTTCTCACATTTGTGCACTTTGGTGAAAATACATTTAGAAATGTTATTTGTAGTTGTCAGATGCTGAAAGACCATTCATTCAGAAGTTAGGGGTTATTCAGGAAAATATTGTTTATGTGTTGACATTAAACAATATTGATAATAAAGATTCAGTTGCATATACTGAGTTCACTAAGATTATTTTTATGATAAGGACCTCTGTCTTGACACTTGGCATAAGAAGTTCATGAAGTTGCTGTTAGTGTGCCTGTCTTTCTCTTGTGGCTTCTTATGAACTCCATTTTCTGTGCATACCCACTTCTGATACTGTCTGCTTTCTACCTAACCCTTAATATTTAAATACTTTTTTATTTGTAGATTGTGTTTTGTGTCTCTTCCCAATCTCATTTATTTCACATTTTTTCTGCTACAGATATTCAACTTTCTTGCACTCTATGCATCATCTTTCATGGAGTGCTTTTGTTACTTAAATGTGATGATTTACTATTCCCATGTGCCTGGTGTGTATCTACAGCTCTCTCTTCTTTCTTATCTTTCTCTTTCTTTCTTTCTTTCCTTCTTTATTCCTTCCTTCCATTCATTCATTCGTTCATTCATTCATTCATTTGTCCTTTTCTATTTCTCTCTTTTTTTCGTTTTTCTTCCTTCTTCCTCTTCCTCTTCCTTACTTTCTTTCTTTTTCCTTCCTTATTCCTTTTCTTTCTTTCTTTCTTTCTTTCCTTCCTTCACCCTTCTTTCTTTTCTGATTTTTCTTTCTTTCTTTTTCCTTCTCTCTTTCTTTCCTTCTTTCTTTTCGATTTTTTCTTTCTTTTTCCTTCTCTCTTTCTTTCTTGGTTCCTTTTCTGATTTCTTTCTTTCTTCATTCCTTCCTTTTCTTTCTTTCTTTCTTTTTTTCTTCCTTTTCTAATTTCTTTCCCTCTCTTTCCTTCTTTTCTTCCTTCTTTCTTTATATTTCCTGCCTTTTCTTCTTTCTTTCTTTCTTTCCTTCTTTCTTTCTTTCCTTCTTTCTTTCTTTCCTTCTTTCTTTCCTTCTTCTTTCTTTCTAATGTATACATGTGATGATCTGTTTAAGCAGTAACTAAGTCTTAGGTACACTTGGTACCTCATGAATACACTAACACACTGTATTGAGAGTCCTAGACTACAGTATGCTGATTTTACTCATGCTTGGTATAATTTCATAGTTTAAACCTGATGATCAATGGATGTGTAATGTGCAATATGAAGTGTTTATGAAGAAGGGCTTGAAAATCTAGTGTCATATTTTCATATCATGTAATTTTGTGGAACATAAACTGATTTACATTGCTGAATAAGAGAAAATTTGATAATTGAAATATAAATTACCTGTTGTTTGCTAAGATAAGTCTGTTCAGTGTCATGAAAAGAAATACTTTACTGTTATGTTGGGACTCTCAATAGCACAACAGTAAACATGTACTCATGTCCATAAAATCTGGAGACAAAGGGACTGAGGTTCATTGCACTCCTGCTTTATCATATTTTTATATGTTGCTTAAAATTTTCATGAAATAATTTAAACATAGCCTTCAGCAACAACAGTATGTACATATTAATGTTGTTATACACATAATTGTCTTTTGGCAGTAAAAATGTGCAAGTGGTAAATGGTAACTTACATGTGCCAACCAGAAAATGTATTCTATTAACCTTTTAAAGCACAGTGGTAATTATGTACCACCTTTTTGAACATGAAAATAATTCAGAATTTTGACCATAGATTGTTTTTGTGAGTTTTGTGTGTTTATTGGAATAAACGGTGATTATTTTTCCATATACCATTAACTGGTTGGTCTGAACAGTTGAGACAGTTGAGATGGCTTCGTTCTTCTGAAATGGATTTGAAATTCTACTTAAATGGCTTTAATGCCCCATAGGATTAAATTGATCTGCTATTTTTTAATAGGACCATAAGTTTTCTGTCCATATAACAATGTAAGTTGTATCTATTTACTGTATTAAAGCTTTTTCCCTCATATTTCTACAGGTTTTAGGGACATTGTGTACTTTAAACAACAGTACTTGCTACAAGTTTCTTCTCAATACTTTCATTACAACTCTTTCAACCAAGATATTTTGCATTTGCAAGTTGTGCTCAATTTGTGTGGTGATTTACATGTCAGCTGTTATGGCTGTTCAGTAAAACATGCAGTCTGGCCAAGGATTCTATAAAGAACATTATGTTCTCTTGTAAGACGCTAAGACAACTGGAAATGATGCATTTATGCCATATGAATGATTCTGATTTTGAGACAGAATATAGTTTTACTACACTGATTGAATTTGGGAAGGAGAATTAGAATTTATCTTTTGAATTCTTAAGTTACATGATTGTATCATAACAATTACCAACAAATATTCATATTATTCTTGCATACATACGTTTCATAATTGTTTTTGCTTAATATTAATGTATTTACCTGAATGCAAGATGACTGTAATCTAAGACCCTCCAAATGCAAGATGCCTGCCAAAGGAAAATATACTTGTCTTTGCTAAGAAAAAATATTTTACTATTAATTTCATACACTTAATACACAACGCTTGTCAGATTCTACCTACCTTTACCAATAAGTGTTACTGTCTCTATCTTCATATTAAGTGCCTTCATCTCCCTCACGATCACTCCCGACATTCCCTTCCACTTCACCACCATTCCACGACATATCATCATCAGTCTCATCCATTGCGTTGGATATACAGCACTTGTTAAAACCCTTCACCATCGGTTCTGGTGAAATGCACTACCATGCCATTATGATCCACATTGACTAAAGTAGGTCTGGCCAACTTCAACCCACAGGAGGGCCACATAATTCATTGAGGACTCACATGAGGGCCACACTTGTGTGTATGTATATCAACGGGAGGGGGAGTGGGATTATATTCAATAGAATGCTTATTTACAAACAACAAGTTACTATAAAAGTATGGTTGAATAACAACGTATTAGGACTTACTAACTTGGTAAAACACGAAGAAAAATTGGTTTGCTGTGTGCTGTCTTAAAAGCGATGAGTTATATTTTCTAAACATTTTTTGTGCTAATAAAGTTGCCATATATGTTTTGTAGACCTGTTATATTAAGTTTGTCGAATTGTTTATTTAGGTAATCAAGGGTTGCAAATACTTCCTCGAGGGCTGCGTGTTGGCTAACCCAGGGCTGAATAATACATGTATATTTCTTGGTTTATTAACTTAATTGAACCCATAAAGAAGATTCAGAAACCTCAGCATAGATGGTTTTGGTGTTATTAAGAATTTTAAATACATGTATTCAGAATATTTGTGATGTGTGTGTGTGGTCTGATCAGTCTGAGTTCATGGCTGTCTTTGTGGTTTTCAATTTGCAGATTGGTCCATGTTTAATTTTTGAATCTTGTTTTCAATAGAAATTGCTAGAAGTTGACAAGTCCACAATAATATGTATGATATTTTGGACTAATAAACTAAGCTAAACTAAAACTAAACAATAGTTGTTTTCCTGTTACCACCCTTGGACTAGATCTGTCCTCAGGTGCATATCTCATGTTTGCTGTTGCTATGTTGCCCAGTGACTGAGAATAGCTCAGTTGAAGGGGTCCACTAGATTAGGCTCTTCTTTGCCTGTAGGTGGAAAGAGAACTGGCTTCTGACATATTGTATGCCTTTTTAAAAATCAGTCAGTGGATAAATAAAAAAAAAAATCATGTCAATTAACTTTAGTCATGCTCTATTCTCTGTTCTGTTTAAACCTGGCAATGCAGGCTTTGGTATGGTTCAGGGTGATCAATGCGGTTTGGTGTGGTCTGTTTTGGCACTTCATGCATGTATATAAGACATCCTCATGTTTAAGCACCACATTCAAGGAAAAAACCTCATCTTGCATTCGAGTAAATATGGTACTACAATTCTGAAGAGCAGTATTGTGTGTCATAGTGGATATCTGACTTTAAACGGTATTTATTAGTAGATTTTGCCGGAAAGTAAGATGTAAATAGGAGTGATGATTGAAATCACTGAAAAGTATATTCAAGAAAGTATTAGCACTAGAATTGTCATTCAAAAGAAGATCAAGGATGAATATTAAATTCAAAACAGAATATCATGTTTCAGTGCATGACCCTAAACTTCCAAACCAAGCTAATAAATTCAGCCATGCCATGAAATTCATAATTATTATGTATGTAATGTTAGTACTGGTCTTCATAATACATGAAGCTTAACCTTCATCTGTAGACATACTATCAAAAATGGTCTCCTATATATGTTATTGTTTCTTTGTTAAGGAATATGTGTCTAAAGTATAAAGTATGTTAGTGCTGTTGGTCTCAAAAATTCAATTTAAATGCATCATCTCCTTGATGGCAGTTCTGTCAGAATTAACTTGAGCTCAACCATTCACTATGTTGCATGCTGCTGCAGAGCTTAGCTGCATTGCCACCAGAGCTCATTGTAAGTACCCAAAGCCATTAGGACTCACAGCAGCATATTCAAAGGGATGAGTGCTGATATAACCTCAAATAAATTGAAACATAATAGAATGATGCCTCAGAATGTTATTCTTCCAGTGAAAATTGTTAGTGTATAAATGATTTAAAATCTAAAGTGAGGAAAATGCAAATATTGGTGTCAAACTTAATGTTGTGTGGAGTATCATTTCTCACTAATTTTATAAAAAAATGAAACATAATCACTTCCTGCCACAACGTTTAGGCATATGTTTGGCTGCATATCTGGTACGTATTGTGGGAAATGTGTAATCTGATCTTCCTGCTTGTCATGCACTGCTGGGAATATAGTACAAACTTATACTGTAATCATCCATGTGAACACATGGGAAGTGGTAACAGAAACAATACATAGGACATAGAATACACTTCATGTTATGTAGAAGCAACCAAAACATATCTATGCATACTCATATCTTGTAACATTAGTCATTTGATATACCAGCACTCATCTGCTTCTGTACATTTGCATACCACTTACAAAAATGCATGACTTTGTGAGAAGGAATGATATTTTAATAGATTGCGTTTTTAATGCAAACGCCATTGCTGCAGTGCAGACGTTTGTTGTACTATAGGATGTTTGACATCCTCTACAGCAGACATCAGGGAATAAAGCCTTGTTACACTGTAAAACATTTGGAAAGAGACTTGCATATTAAATATATCATGTTCATAATTTTTGTGGTGTGCATTATCATTCATGGCTGTAACTAAATTTGTTTTGACATTGAAGATCTGCAGACACTAAAGTTCAGTTTCTTGGTATTTAGTATTCTTCTGTTGTATTAACTTTTAAATGGCCTGCATATGTGAATACACACACACACACACACACACACACACACACACACACACACACACACACACACACACACACACACACAAACCTAGAAATTGCTTTTATATATTTAGGCAAAAATGAAATTTACTACATTTTTAGACATGCCACATAGTCCCTGTTTTTTTTTCCCCACAGAATGCTGTTTATTGCATAATTTCTTTTTTTCTGTTCAAGTAATAGGCCTACTCACATTTGTCATAAACCATCCACTAAAATTTAATACCAACCTGGTCATGTAAAGGCTAATTCATTGTGGCAGGAATTTTATTTTGTATTATTTGGCTTTGTTCAGTGTAATGAATTAAACCATTATCTTATAATTCTTTTGCTAAATTCAGAGTACAACTAACAGTGGGGACTGAGAGTGACTTTTAACTTAATATTATGTCTTCAAAGTGAATCTGCATGAGTTTTCAGGAGCATAAATTTTTTAAAAGTGTGTTTTCTTTTCTATCCATCTGCTGATAACAGCATCTCTACAACCTTGCTGGTTTCATTCATATGTGGTATGGTAGACCTGCATAATGCTTTTGTCAGACTATTATAATTTTATTATTACTGTACCAGGATCACTTAAAACACAGTATTAGTATGTACAAAACTGTTTTCATACTTCCTTCCATTGGATGTTGCCAGAGTGTTTTGCCCACATCATGTAATATCATTTGTACACAAGTGTACTTGAGGCTTTTAACCCATTCCAACAAGCATATTTTTAGGGATCTTAAGAGAACTGTCATTGTACCCAAGGTACAGATCAAGTAAACGTTTCATAGTTTCTTTCCAAATGCATACAAGATGCATGCCTGTGGTATGTGCATGATTCTGGCTGATGTTCTTCTGGGTGTCTGTCAGTTTCATCATTGTGGTGGTATTTCTATTTAGCTAGATTTTCATTTTGCTTCTTTGCACATTGTGAACATATTATAAGCTATTAATTCCCTCATTGTGGAAAAAGTGTGATGTGAATTTTCTGGGTAGGTGTAGTAAATAACTTTATATATTTGAGAGTTATTAACAGGACAAATGCATCAGACTGGATAGATTCTGAGCTACAGTTGTTATTTCTAGGCTGCTTGTATAAGGGAACTAACTGGTTGGCAGGCCTGTAGCCAAACCATGAACATGGTGGGTGCAGTGGCATTGAGTGTGGGTGCATATAGGTACATAAGTAATGTATGTATATAGTGCTCTGTTATACATGTACTGTGTGTATGTATTATGTGTGCATAAGCATAAAAGTGTCTTTTTTAGTACCACAAAATCATTACTTTTAATTAATGCATTGTATAACACTGAACAAAACATCTTTCATATAAGTACATTTTTAAAAAATGAGTTTTTTCCAACCATGGCAGTTGAACAGAGACAACATGTGGATTTAGCAAGGTATTGCACTTTTTACAGTGATCTGATCAGAATGTTTTTCTTTGATACTTTGCATATTCCTAGTGGGTAGAACGAGATTTGTAGTGGGTACCTTACACCCACTTCCACTCCCTGTCTATGGGTTTGCTGGTCTCTATATTTGGAACTATTTTACAGATTCATATGACTTGGTATAACTCTGCTGCATGCATGGTAGTGGTAGACAAGAATGTGGGGAATAGCTGGCTAACCATAGATATTAGATGCTAAAATCCAATGTAACTCCACAGACTATGATAATATAAATGCAGGCATCTGCTTACACAAACTCAGAATTCTTTCTACCCTAAGAGTCACAGCATACATTATCTTATAGTTTTCGGAGTTCACATCATGGTGCTGGTTTGGCTAGCAGGATAAAGATGCTATCTTCTAAGAATACATAAGGCTTATAACCATAAATATTATGTATGATGGCATTATAATGATTTTTCTTGGGGTTTTTGATGTTTTTTGTATTTATTCCTTTTAATATCCATCACAGCTTTTTTTGCAGGCTGTTGATTTAATATTTGTCAGGCTCACATGTCCTGTTAATGTGGCAACAAAATGTACTGTACTGGGTAGTAATGAAGCCATAATATGAACATAAAAGTGAATATCTCTATGGGTATAAAGTGAGTGAATGAAATTACTGCATGTAGAAATTTGAATTTTATATTCTAAACACAACTTTTTAAAATCCCACAAAAACAGGGGTCTATGAGCATGAGGGTTTATATATGTTCATAAACCTGTATTTTCAAGGAATTTTAATTTTCAGATTGCAAATCCTATGGCTATAGAGATTGAGTTCCATTCTCAGTTCTTGAGATGAATATTGTACCTTACATGCCATTATATCAAAATTATCATTTCTAGGTGCAATTTGTTATGGACGAATCCACAACATTAGAAGCCCTACTTCAGCTGAATCTGCATGAATGTGAGGAAGAGGTGAAGAACATCGTAGACAAAGGTCAGTTACCACAAAAATAATAGTACAAAATGTTACTGTTATTATTCTTTTACTCTTATAGGACTTTGTCAATTGCCTGTTAAAATTACAACATTGTACGATTACAGAATTTCAGAGACTGGCTCTATCCAAGTTCACTAAAGGAGTGGGAGGACAAACACATTTTGATTTGACCACTGAGAAGGCTTTTTCTCCTCCTTTACCTGAGGATAGAGATATTGTCAGTCTTTTAAGTGCCATTTTACTAGAAATTTGTACTTCATTAAGACAGGGTAGAAAGACAACAAACAAACAGCAGTCTGACATATTTGCAGTTTGAAATAAATAAATTGATTTATGCAGGAGCATACCTTAACTGGTTATACAAAAAGATAAATTTATTGTTGCCTTACCAAGTATTCCTTAATTAATCAGCTGCAAAGAGGAACTGTTCATAGTAAACAAATAAAATAATGCAGAAACCCTGGAAGTCAGCAGAGAGAATGTAGAGCTATCAGAGAAGACAAAGCATACTCTTACAGAAATGTTCTTGGTTCATGTAGAGCAACATATAAAAGAAAGCTGATAACTGTGAGAATGTAAAGTTATAGCAAGCATTTAAAAGTGCACATTCCCACTTAGTTGAATGCTGTTTTCTTTCTTTACATTTTAAGTTCTTTATGAGATAATATAAAATTGAATACCTACATTGGTTCATTAGCTGTGAAGGAGATGTCAATGGAGAAGTATTTACGAGATCTGCAAACTACATGGTCAAGCATGGAGTTTGAACAAGAAATACATGCTCGTACTGGTTGCAGCCTTCTGCGTGCTAGTGAAGAGCTTATAGAAACACTGGAAGAAAATCAGGTATTCATATATGTGGTGGGCAGTTTCATCTGTGATTACTTACATAAAGGATATGAAACTTGAATTCATTGTTACATTTATTTATGTGTATGATATAAGTAATTGTCAAATAAATATCTTATACAGTTTATACCTCTGATTTCAGTTTACTATATTTTGTTTGGCACAATAATTTATGTATGTTAAATTCTTCATTTCTTCTTCTGTATGGAAGTATCTTACAGTTTAACCACTCTGTGGGAGGGGTGAGTAAGACTAGTGATTGGTAATGGAAGTTCATATTTTGCAATAGCATGCCTCATCTTTAAGAGCTTTCAATTATTTCTCTCATTTGGTATGGTTTAGTTGTTTTATCAGGTGACTGATATTTAGGTTTGCTGTATCACTTAGCTAACTTGTGGCAGTTGCTCACTACATGTATTGTCTTTGTTTCTCTGCAATTTGGTTTGCAAGTGCATGTGCTAAAGGTCTGTGTAAATGGCAGGTTGCAAGACCCATAATACCGATTTAAAGGTCACTACACAAGCAACAGCAGACCATTTAATTCTCACATAAGGGTTAATTTATGTGTGCATATAGAAGTTATACTAAACAGTTGAAACAGTGGGATTGTGGGTCAAACCCTGTTCTGACCATTTCATTCCATGGATCCATACAGCATTACAAAATCCATATGAATATGGAAATAGTCATAGTTGCTTAAGAAAGCTAGAACTGAATATAAAATTGTACAATAATTTTAAATAATAGGTCTAGTACAATATTTGATGTTTTAACATAATATAAATTATTTTAATATAAAAGTAATAATATTAGAGCACAGAACTTGTTAAAACTGCGTATAATAACAATTCATAAATACATAAATACAGTAATTACATGATTTGACCCCTCAAATTTACACAGTAAATTTTAGTTGACTACAATACCAACACATTAAGGCACAAAAAATTGTTTTCAAACACCAACTTGTTGCACTATTTAGTTACAGATAAAACACACGCTAAAATACGTACGTTTAGTCCATTAAATTCTTAATAAAACACTCCTACATGTTTCAATCCTTTCGGATCATCCTCAGGGAGTAAGCAGTACCTTTATATGAAGTTATTGAGTCTTTATATTGAAGTTTTTGTATGAGGGCGGCATGCATGTGGCTGTGTAGGTTATGATAACCTAACACAGCCACATGTGTGCCGCCCTCATACAAAAACTTAAATAGAAAGACTCAATAACTTCATATAAAGGTACTGCTTACTCCCTGAGAATGATCCGAAAGGATTGAAACATGTAGGAATGTTTTAGTAAGAATTTAATGGACTAAACGTACGTATTTTAGCGTGTGTTTTATCTGTAAATAAATAGTACAAGTTGGTGTTTGAAAACAGTGATGTCTTTGCAGTCACAAAAATGAAAAAAAAAAGCATAAAAAATTCTTCCAATGAATAAAACGCGTGCTCTATGAGAAGAGATTTCAGTTCTCTTTTATATGGTTAGTATTTCCCCAACTTCTTTATATTATTGGGCTCCTTGATATGCAATCGTGGGCCGGGTAGCTCAGTCGGTTTAGCGACTGACTACAGGCTGGACGGTCCGGGATCAAATCCAGGTGGGGATGAGATTTTCCGCCCGTCCAGACCGGCCCTGGGGTCCACGCAGCCTCCTGTACAATGGGTACCTGGTCTTTCCCGGGGGCAAAGTGCGGCCGGGGCGTGCTGCTGACCACTCACCCCCTTCTGGTGCCGCGGTTATGGAAGAGTAGAGCTATACCTCTACCCACCCTCTGGGCCACACCAGGCTTGTAACGGGATCACTTTGATACGCAATCAAATTCCAATATTAATTACACTCTTTTTATAAAGATTTCTATTACACGGTTTAATATATAGATCCATATTTGTTCTTGTATTGTGATCATGTATTCACTCATTTTTTTGTACTGCCAATTTATACTTTTTTAAGAAACATAACACTTCAAATACATATAATGATGTGATTGTTAGTATCTTACAATCTTTAAACAGTTGTCCACAAGGTGTACTTTTCCCAACACCACACATACTTCTGATCACTCTCTTCTGTAGCTTAAATATCGATACACCCTTATTTTCTACTCCCCAGAAAATTATGCCTTATCTTACTAGCAATTCAAATTTTGACTGGTACACATTTTGTATCAAACCTGATCCCATCAATCCTTTAATAGTTTTAATAATGTAGCACACTTTACAATAACACTTAACTTTTACAATGATAGTGTTAACACTTCATCTCAAACTGCACCTTCCCACACAGTGCACTTAAATTTTATTCAACACTTAAGTGCACTGTGTGGGAAGGTGCAGTTTGAGATGTTCATTCCTCTGGAATGTTGCATGGAAATAGTTTATAGTTTATTACCAGTGCTTCATGACAACATATCAGTCCCACCTTTAAGGGTAAAGCAGTCCTAGAAGACCCTTGAAAATGGGACTGATACTTTGTCCTGAAACGCTGGTAACAAAATACTGGACAACATTCCAAGAGAGGAAAGATCTCAATTACACCACTAGGAACCCCCCAAAAAATTTCACAAAATAACAGTTTCTTTGATACAACAGTTGGTGTCCTATGGATAGTTACAACTGAATGTTGGAAGGTTGACTAGGTGACAAATGGTCCCTTCTACTGCACCATACACTAAGATATTGTAGTGTATTAAATATCTTCATCATCAGAAGGACAAAGGGGTGAAGACAGGAAGTCTTCAGAAAAAGCAATGATCATGCAAATATCAGGAGCATTGGACAGAAAATTACTTTCATGTTGTCGTCCTTCAAAGGGTTGTAGTAATATCTTGTTAATTATCATTTTCCTTCTAATTGGAGCTGCATATGAATTGTAAGAACTGTCATATTTAAGCCTGGTTATAAATAATAGTGAAGGAAGCTGAACAAAGTATAAGTAGTGTTGTGGTGTTGCAGGTTCAGCTACAGAATCTCATCACATCTAAGTTTATTGCACACTTCTTAGAAGAGGTTTCTGCATGGCAGACAAAGTTGTGCCATGCTGATCAGGTGATCACCGCGTGGTTTGAAGTTCAGCGCACATGGACTCATCTGGAGTCTATCTTCATGAGCTCTGAGGATATCAAGGTGCAACTGCCTGAGGATTCACAGCGCTTTAGCAGAATTGATGCAGATTTTAAGGTTAGAGTAAAGTTTTGTAATATAAAAATGGAGGTTACGACCATGATGCATATGTATTGATGGATGGATGGATGGATGGATGCTTCATTGGGTGGATGACAGTGTAGATCATAAGTTATTTAATGACACATTATCAACTGTAATTGTTATTTAGTGTTGGTAGTGGGAGTAGATTATCATGATGGGTGAGCTTTAGAGAATTGGGTAGACAGTGGTCATATTCTATTCCACGCTATCACAGCATTGACCTGGAGGGACTGAGAAAAGCCACAAGACACCTTGATCAGGATTAGTTAGTATCCTTGCAAAGATTCAAACCAGGTGTCACTCAAATATAGTTATTACTTTTTTAGGCACTTTGTTCAGTGGAGAGGCAGGACAAGGGAATGATGGGGCAAGAATTGAAGTTTCTAAACCTGTAAGCAAGTAACAGAATTTGTTATCTGTGTCTTTAAAGGTGTTTGGAGAAACTTAAAGGCCATTAGAAAATATTCATCCAGGATAGTGTTGTCATTGTGGAGAAACTTGTAGTAAACTTTGATTTATTAGCAGTCGTTGACTTGCATGTTCTGTTTCTTCCATTTTGAGTCAATAACTTTAAAATTATGGAAGATATTTATAGGAGTGTAAATATTCTGACTACCTTTTTTGTCCATTTAATTATTTTCTTCTGTTTCTCTTTTCATTTTAGTTGTCATTTGTTGGAAGTAATATTATATTAGTCTCCAATTCTCATGCTTAGGAGAGAGAAGTGTTCTGATGAAAAAAAATGTTGTTACTTCATCAGTTCTGTTTTAGACATGTCCTACTGTGTATTCCTTTTTTTTTTTCTCCCAGTCAGTGTATTTAAACATCAGCTAATCACAGAATCAGTCATCCTTGCTGTCTTAAAGAGTGCATGTATTACAGGATGATGTATTAAACCGTTTTTTTTAGAAAGAATACTAAAAATTTGCCTGTATAACCCTTTCGTGACCAGTGGGACTTTTATGTCCCACTTACAAATAGTCTTTGCAAGTCCGCTGGGATACCAATAACCCACTTCTTCTCCATGCTGCCATCTACCTTGAAGCATCTCTATCCGTAAAACCAGTCAAAATGCATTTTCCCGCAAAACAGGCAAGTCCAAGTGATACTGAGTGCAGTGCTGCATCAATGACTTGCTGTTGTGATGCACTTTGAGCCAATTTTGAGTGTTTTTCAGTGAGATAAACGTGATAAATGCATTTATATTATCTGTGTTATTATTTACAACACATTTATATGTAAGTTGCCTTTGTATTGGGGAATACTTTCCAGGTAAAGTGATTTCGTGTGTCTGTAACGTCCCTTGTCTTCCATTACTTGTTTTTGGTCTGACTGTGTGCATTTCAGGACTTTTTTCTTGAATTTCATGCAGTAAGTTTATCTCACACTTCGTAGAGCCAAGTCTCATGCTTTTAATTGCACCAATGCTGTTTACTCGAAATGTGAAGCCATATTTCTCATAAGGTGTGGTATTCTGCTTGGTATTCTTCTTACTTTGTCTTCTCAGCTGTAGGACTTCGTATTGGGTATTTTTTGCAAATTTTTTCTTCTAGAAATGGCGTGTTTGAACGAGGAAGAGATTCTTGAATGTCTGTATTCTGTCCCTGAAAATGAGGATGATTTAGAAGATTACGACGAGGATGCAGCAGAGGAGCTTACCCGCCTTGAAGTAACGAATAGTGGATGTGATGAAGGGGATGGGGCATTTGCTGTATCAGTGGATATTTCAGAGGAAGGAACTGAACTGGACCGTCAGAGCAGCGATACATCAGAAGACAAAAGCGATAGCGTCTCATACCTCGAGAGAATAACCAGGGCCCTTGACCAAAATCCAGTTATATGTCCTGACCTCACTTAAGAAGACTCAGAAGTGGACCATCTTCTCTCCATTCTTACAGAAGAAATACTGGAAATTATTCGGGACCAGACAAATCTCTACGCAACACAGGAGCATGAGACACGATTTGGAGAGCAGGTAGTGAGAATGACCAGTTGTAACTGGAAGCCCATGATGGTGGAGGAGATAAAGACATTCATAGCAATACATATATTGATGGATATTCACACGCTGCCAGACCTGCAGCACTACTGGTCCAGTGACAACCTCCTTGGTGTTCCCGCTGTTGCTAACCTAATTACTAACACCAGGTTCAAGAAACTGACTGAAAGTATTCATTACAATGACAATACAAAGGCGGTGCCAAGGGGTGAAGCTGGCTATGACCATCTTCACAAACTGCGGCCGATAATCGATGCTCTGAATAGCCACCTGAAAGAAATGTACATCCCATCGAGTGTCATGGCAGTCGATGAGAGCATGGTACCATTCAAGGGCCGTTCATTGATGAAGCAGTACATGCCGATGAAACCAGTCAAGCGTGGATACAAAGTTTGGTGCCTGGCTGACTTCAGAACTGGATTTGTTAGCCAGTTTGATATATATTCAGGGAGAAGTGACACACAGGGGCATTCTTCATTTTTTCTTGGTGACAAATACGTTCACTCCCATAAACTTATTGCATTCGACAATTTTTTCACTTCATGTTAGCTTTCATATCAGCTCTTGAAAACATTGAACCTAAATGCTCTTTATGCCGTGGGTATGGTTAGAGGAAGCAGGAAGGGGCTTCCAGATATTCTCAAGAGAAATGATCAGATGCAGCACAGAGAATTCATGTTCCGGACCAAAGGATGTGTGGCAGCAATAAAGTGGCAGGACAACAAACCTGTGACAGTCCTGTCCATGTACCACAATCCCAAGCAAGTCACTTCGGTTAAACGAAAGAACAGAGATGGTACATCATCGATTATTCCTTGCCCCGCCGCAGTTGCAGAGTACAATTCAATAATGGGAGGAGAAGATCGCTTCGACCAGAGACGAGAAAGATATGCAGTTGGGAGGCTCTCAGTCAAATGGTGGCGCCGTCTGCTTTACCTTCTCATTAACCCTGCGATTGTGAACAGTTTTATAGTGGAACTGCAACAACGGTGGTCATCGTGACCAACTGTCGTTCCGGCTTAATCTCGTTAGGCAGCTGACAGTCGGCCGCCAGATAAAAAAGGAGGGGCAGACCAGATTTTCTCACAAAAAACAAGCCGGGCGTCAGCGGGGTACCTGACAACGTGCGGCTACGAGTAGTTGGGAAACATTTGCCAGTTAGAACTACAAGAAGGCGGTGCAGGCAATGCAGCACAAGGAAGCACGAGGCTCGCACAAACATTACGTGCAGCCATTGCAAGGTACCTTTGTACGTTCACCCATGCTTCAAGAAATTCCATCGACAGTAACTCCTAAGTTATAAGAAGGTTTTGAACATGAAATGCGTGTTTCGAGTTTCTCTACAGCTTTTGTCTGAAACGTTTTTCATTCTAAGAAGAATTGAGTGAGATATGATCAAAAACCTATTTTCTTCATGTAAAGTGCCCTTTTTTTCTTGTCCGATTTTAATTACAATTTAATTTTCTCCACAAATTTTCGAAAAATGCTCAAATATAAAATTTCGTTAAAATCTGTCCATTGGGAGCCGAGTTGTTCCATGCGGACGGACAGACGGACGGACGGTTGGACATACATGAAGAAGCTAACAGTCGCTCTTCGCAATTTTGAAAACATGCCTAAAAAAATAAAAATATGTAAAATTCAGTTAAAATATAATTATTCTATCATCAGTGACTTTTCTTAAAAAATGCCTATTACTACCTATCCCACGCAGGGTTCAATTGGACAAATATGTCCCACATGCTATTTCTTGAAAAAGAAAAAACAGAAGAAGACAATAAAAATAATTCCTCATTTAGCTTTCATTCTAGTTACAGATAACTGCCCAACAACGAAAATTAAAAAAAAAAAATTAATTTGGTCACGAATGGGATAACATATTTATTGATCACTGTGTTACCATTATTATATATAATTTGTTAAGTTCTGGAACGCCATAATCAGAGGCTGACCTGCTGTTTGATGTGTCCGTACTGTGAAATTCTGGATGTGTGATTCATTGTGTATGTTGCTGCTCACCTGAGCAGACATATGTATTCACTCACTCTGAAAGCTTCATATCATATGTACTTCCTTCTTGTCAGATGATGATGGAAGAAATGAAATTGACTCCCAATGTACTGGAGGCAACAAGCAGAGATGGGCTGAGTCAAAATCTTGAAGTCCTCCAGAAGGAGTTAACATTATGTGAGAAAGCACTAGCTCAGTATTTGGAAACCAAACGTCTGGCCTTTCCTCGTTTCTACTTTGTGTCATCTGCTGACCTCCTTGATATACTGTCCAATGGAAATCAGCCAAAGACTGTTGCGAGGTACATGCATGCTTCATATAGTGACTTAAATTTTACATTTCTATTGATATGAAAGCCACATTCAGTTCAAAAGTTAGACATTATTTTCTGGACAACAAATGTGTTGTTATTTTCCTTTGTATTTACTTGTAAGAATTCTAATCAAAGTTCAGGTTTCTTTTGTTTCTTTTCATTTTTTTATATGAAATTAAATTGGATTTTTTAACAGAGAATAAGTTATGTTCAACTTTTCAATAAGAGTCAATAGTTGCTATTAATTTTTGGCATGAAGGTAATGAGTGTATTTATTATAAATAACATACAATAACTTGTAGTTTATGAGAGAAATTGAAAGTTTGTTATTGTTGATAGAAGCCAATTAACCATACAAATTTTAAGAATTCTGAATATAGCAACTCAAGAAAAAGTTGAAATTTAAAGTTAATATGTAATAGCATATATTAACCTACCATTTAACGAAATAATTAGTCCTTATTAAAGACTGACTTGAATAACATGATTGGTGGAAGTATTCTACTTATTATTTTATGACTGGCATGAACTGGGCTTCAAAGTATGGCAAATGTGGTTCTTTTTCAGACACCTGACCAAGTTGTTTGACTCCATGGCACACCTCAAACTCAGCACAGATACAAATGGCACACCGGAGAGGAAAGCACAAGGCATGATTGCTAAAGATGGTGAATACGTGGAGTTCAGCCATGAGACTGACTGCAGTGGGCCAGTATGCATCATCTGTGAATATTTGAAATTTTGAGCTAAACACCTCTTGTTATTTCTGTATGTTCCAACATCATTTTGTAGTATGCCTCATGATCTATCTAAATCCTACCAATGGTCTTCCTTTTATATATAATATCCATTCCCAGACTGTATGTAGGTGATGGAATCTTGCTTTTGATTTGTTTAATCTAAATGTTTTTAAACAGACTGATGCATGTACTTTGAAGGATATATCAGTTTCTTTTACAATACTCCCATGCTCAGCCTGGAGTTATAAACAGATGCGCAATAAGGTAAAATTTCTTAAATTGGTGAAGATATATAACAGTAGTATGATTAAAGTTCTACTTGTATGTTAACCCTGGGAGTAGCAACACTTGTTAATTATGCGTATTGGACCGTGCATCATCTTGATATTTGAATAAAGGTTGACCAACTAGATGACACTTGCTTTATTATATATTGCTCAACATGTTTCAGACATTAATACGTCCATCTTCAGGAGCT